>ENA-ORBV01002175-ORBV01002175.1-microbial-mat-metagenome-genome-assembly--contig:-NODE-2175-length-41923-cov-21.717584_pt1 | contig 41923 bp, 37 predicted proteins | sample MGYA00237777_ERZ505514 | MGnify/ENA primary metagenome ERZ505514 (study PRJEB26160, sample SAMN06269048) | microbial mat metagenome | isolation source: Oligotrophic lake microbial mat | place... | reverse complement strand
TTGCCTTCAAACTCCAATCGAATCGGCTCACCTAAATATTTTTCAATGGCCCGAAAACCCTGATAATAAAAGCCTAAGGCTAATACTTGATCGTTAGTGCGTTCAGCATTTTTTGCTTTCGTAAAATAATCAAGGCTTAAAGCTACCGCATCGCGCTTTTGTTTGTCCTTAATCTCTTTATAGCGTTGTTTTGACAAGCGATAATAAACCCAAAAATTCAGGTTGTCCTCCCATGCATCTACCTGTTCATACTCCTCAATTTCATCAGCAACAGTTGTCTGGATAATCTGTTCATACTTTTCCTGAAACTCCTTATTCGCATCAATTTGACTTAAAACGGAGGTAGATGAAATATTCACTTTTATCTCCGAAACCAGGTCTTCCAACGCGCTATTTTTAGCCGACTGGATATAGTTGTTAGTGCCGTCTTTGGTGCTATGCCCAATGCCTACATAATAGGTTTGCACCACAGGTTTTGCTGACAACCAATCCGGACGGGGGTTTTGCAAATTCGCCTTAGTCGAAGAATTTGTAACTGAGGGGCTACATCCTCCCAGAAGCAGGGCAATAAAAAGTAGTCGTTTCACAGAATTAAAAGCCACGTTAGTTCGTTATGCCCAATATACCATATCCATGCCAATTGAAGGATTTGTGGTAAAGTTAAACGCAAAACGGAGAATAATAAACAGAACTTTCGGACAAATTATTTACCTTTAACTACTAAAATTAGGGACATGAAACAGCTTTTTGGGATTGCATTGTGTGGAATGATTCTATTTTCCTGTCAGGAAAATGAAGTGGTCAGCGATTTTACTGGAAATGAAACTACATACTCCCTTCAGGCGGGATCGCAATACAGCATAGCAGGAACAGCCACGATTAAAGAACGAAGAGATGGTACCGCTTCTGTGTTTGTTGCGCTTAGCGGGACTGCGGGTAATAATAAACTACCTGTACACTTACATTTAGGAAACATTACAACGCCCGCTGCTGCCGTTGCGGCTTTGTTAAATCCTGTAGATTCAAAAACAGGAATCAGTGAAACAAAAATAAGTCAACTGGCAGATGAAACTTCCGTTACCTATGCCGACTTAATCAATCTTGAAGCTTGCCTTAAAGTACATCTTTCTGATACTGGTGCCGAACGCGACATTATCTTAGCCGGTGGAGACATTGGTTTATCAGCTACTAAGTCCGCTGCATCTGGAAGAGTTGGATTTGGAATCTGCAAAAGCGAATAACTTTCAAATTTGATGTTTTTCGTTATTACCTTCTTTTAAATCCTCCTTAGAACATTTTAAGATAATTTGTTGGTCTTCCGTTGCTCGGTCAAATTTGTATTTCATTTGCGGGTTTGCATAAATTTTATTCTTTTCAAATTTCTTAATCCATTTTGCAAACTTGTGAACAAGTTCCGGTTTTTCAATTTTCAGATGTCCTTGACTCTTTTTTATAAGTCCTTTCAATTCTTTCGGAATAACTCTCGCTTCTTCTCCGAAATAATAAAAATGATTTGAAATCAATGCACGTTGTCCGCCTAAATCTCTTTTTTTGTTTTTTTCGGTGTGAACTCCTTTTCTCATCGTTGGGTTCATTCCCTTAGAATAGTCATAAATACAATCGCCCATTATTTTTCTCCAATCTTTTGTCCGCCAATTTGGAATTTTGTATTTCAATTTCTTATTGCAGAATTCGTCATACTCCGAAAGAGTCTTTATATCTGTTACTTTCATTGCATAAATTATACTATCGGAATAATCGTAATTCTTTCCGTCTTTTAGTTTTGAATTTTTTGAACCTGTCCCAATTATCCAATCGCCAATTTCTGCAGTACGTCTAATTACGGGTTTGCAAATTGTCAATGTACATTTTCTCCAAAATGGATTTGGCGCTGCTCCGCTGTCGTTCTTTAATATGTAAGAATAAATCTTTGTCAATCAACTTTATCGCTTACCGTCCTCAATTCACGCATTGCATCCAACACCCGAATATGTGCAATTGCTGATACTCCTAAATGTGTACCATAAATATAACAACCATAAAAAAACCCAACATCTCTGCTGGGTTTCTATTATGTTTAGTATTGCTTACTTCTAATCACCGCCACCCGATTCCACTTCATATGAAGTTAGCATGGCGCCAAAATATTCGCGGTTCATGCGGGCAATGTTGGCAATTTTAATTCCTTTCGGGCATTCCGCTTCACACGCATAGGTGTTTGTGCACGAGCCAAAGCCTTCGGCATCCATTTGGGCTACCATCTTTTCAGCACGATCCTTTCTTTCTACCTGCCCTTGTGGTAACAAAGCAAACTGAGAAATTTTTGCACCCACAAACAACATGGCCGAGGCATTTTTACAAGCCGCTACGCAAGCGCCACAGCCAATACATGTGGCCGAATCAAACGCTTCGTCTGCTATTCTCTTAGGAATAGGGATTTCATTTGCATCGGGTATACCTCCGGTGTTTACATTCACATAGCCACCCACTTGCTGTATGCGATCAAAGGCAGTGCGGTCAACCACTAAATCTTTTACAACCGGAAATGCCTTAGCCCGCCAAGGTTCAATGGTAATGGTTTGTCCATCATTAAATGAACGCATGTGAAGTTGGCAGGTAGTTGTTTGCAACGGGCCATGCGGATGTCCGTTAATATACAAACTGCACATGCCACAAATACCTTCGCGGCAATCATGATCGAACGCAATAGGATCTTCATTCTTCTTTATCAACTCTTCATTCAACACATCAATCATTTCAAGGAATGACATATCTTCCGAAACATGATCGTGCTGATAGGTTTTGAAGGCACCTTTGCTCTCCTTGTTTTTCTGTCTCCAGACTTTTAACGTAATCTTCATAGTTATTTATAGCTACGTTGAGTGAGTTTTACATTTTCGAATTTCAATTCTTCTTTATTAAGCACTTCAGGTTGGCCTTCGCCCATATATTCCCAGGCAGATACAAAAGCAAATTCATCATCCTTGCGCAAGGCTTCACCTTCAGGAGTTTGAGATTCTTCGCGGAAGTGACCGCCACATGATTCTGTACGGCTGAGTGCGTCATCCACCATCAACTCTCCTAATTCAATAAAGTCTGCCACGCGGCCGGCTTTTTCTAATTCCTGATTAAGTTCATTTGGTGAGCCGAGCACATTTACATTTGTCCAGAATTCAGCCTTCAAATCATGAATAATTTTCTTGGCTTTCTTCAACCCTTCTTCCGAGCGTGACATACCGCAGTATTCCCACATGGTGAGACCAAGCACTCTATGAAATTCATCGACTGTCTTTTTTCCTTTTATGCTTAATAACTTCTTTACTCTTTCATTTACCGCATCGATTGATTCTTTAAATGCAGGATGATCGGTTTCAATCTTATCTTTCCAGCCAATGTTAGCGAGGTAATCGCCAATAGTATAAGGAATTACAAAATAGCCATCCGCTAACCCTTGCATCAAGGCACTAGCACCTAATCGGTTTGCACCATGATCAGAGAAGTTTGCTTCACCCAAAGCGTAAAGTCCTGGAACGGTAGTACTCAAATTATAATCAACCCACAAGCCACCCATTGTATAATGCACGGCTGGGTAAATCATCATTGGTCCTTTGTATGGATTTTCGCCTGTGATCTGCGCATACATATCGAACAAGTTGCCATACTTGGCGCGAATCAAATCTTCGCCATCGCGCTTTATTGCATCTGTAAAATCAAGAAACACGGCTAAGCCCGAACCTACTCCACGACCTTCATCACACACATGCTTTGCATTTCTGGATGCCACATCACGCGGCACTAAATTTCCAAAAGAAGGATATTTACGCTCTAAGAAATAATCACGTTCGGATTCAGGAAGCGCCATGGCTTCCTTAGACTTCAATCCTGGCATTGCTTTTTTAGGAACCCACACGCGGCCATCATTTCGCAATGATTCCGACATCAGCGTAAGCTTGGATTGGTGATCGCCAGACACTGGAATACACGTAGGGTGAATCTGCGTAAAGCAAGGATTGCCAAAGAAGGCGCCTTTTTTATGGGCACGCCAGGCAGCTGTTACGTTCGATCCCTTCGCATTGGTTGATAAAAAGAATACGTTTCCGTATCCGCCTGTGCAAAGCAATACTGCATGCGCACTATGTGCCTCTACCTTTCCCGTTATTAAATCTCTGGTAATTATTCCACGAGCCTTTCCATCAACCACCACTAAATCCAACATCTCGCTGCGATTATACATCTTCACTTTTCCATTTGCGATTTGGCGGTTCAATGCACCATAAGCACCTAACAACAATTGCTGCCCGGTTTGACCCCGAGCATAAAATGTTCTGGAAACTTGTGCGCCACCAAAAGAACGGTTAGCTAACAAACCACCATACTCACGGGCAAATGGAACACCCTGTGCAACGCATTGGTCAATAATACTTACGCTGGTTTCCGCTAATCGATATACGTTAGCTTCACGCGAACGGTAATCGCCACCTTTTACAGTATCGTAAAATAGCCGATAAATGCTGTCGCCATCATTCTGATAATTTTTTGCCGCATTGATACCCCCTTGCGCAGCAATACTATGCGCTCTGCGCGGACTATCCTGGAAACAAAATGATTTCACATTATATCCTAACTCAGCGAGCGAAGCTGCAGCAGAAGCTCCGGCCAAGCCTGTGCCCACCACAATCACTTCATACTTTCTTTTATTGGCTGGGTTCACCAACTTAAGATTGAATTTATGCTTTGTCCACTTCTCCGCTATTTGCCCCTCCGGAACTTTTGAATCGAGCTTCATGATCTATGTTTAAGATTTTTAATACTTATTAACTAAAGAATATAACAATTGGAATCAGCGCAAAACCTGCCGGCACCAAAATGGAATATGCCTTTCCTACAAAGTTTATAACAGGATTATACTTGATATGGTTTAAACCCAATGTCTGAAATGCACTGGCAAAGCCATGCCACAGGTGGAACCCAAGTGCAATCATGCTAAATACATAAAGCGCTACGTACCAATCCTTTTGAAACCAGAAGTTAACCTCACCATATAAATCCTTCGCCTGATGGCCATCATACATTTGTGTCGGTAAATTTCCAAAGTGTACTTCCGCATAGAAATGGCGGATGTGAATCACTAAAAAGACGAGAATGATCGTGCCTAAAATACCCATGTTGCGCGAGGCCCAAACCGATTTTTTATTTGGTTTAGCGTAGCCTACAGGACCGCGCGCCTTTCTATTTGCGATAGTGAGCATCAAAGCCCAAACTATATGCAGAATAATGAATAAAAAATTGCCCTTGGAAACAATCTGAATCAACAGATTGTTGCCCATAAATTCAGCGTAGGTATTGAAAGCTTTACCGCCATCATGTTTCAGCAATTGTAAATTACCGATAAGGTGGACTGTCAGAAAAAGGATCAGAAAAATTCCTGTGAGTGCCATCAATATTTTTCTTCCAAGCGAACTTGAAAAAAGATCAAGAAACCATTTCATGCGTTAATATTTATTTTTTTTAAGGTCACTTGGAATGGCCGAAAGATTATTACTAATAAAAGTAAATTTTGCCAGCGGCCATTCCATAGTTTTGGGTTGAGCGTATTGGTTGAATCGAATCAAAAATACTTCCCAGAGCCATACCAAACAATCGAATCATTGATTTTAAACCGTTCTAAATAATTTGTTTAATTCTATCAGATTTGGCTGTACAAAAACAGGATTAGCGAAATAACCAGCATCATGATTATTAAGTACAAGTGTCGCTGAACAAAAGCAATCAATTTTTTACTTGGGGATTTCATAGTGTTTAAATTTATTAACCCACAGATGCAATCACCGATCCATCGAACTATCAAATTGATTATCAATTAATTGCCACAGTAAGCGAAGATTGGTTGCTCTCTTTAGGAAACGAATTATCCCATTATGGGAGTGAGGTTATGATAACTTAAAAACTAAGCGTGGTAGCGGCCGGTTATAAAAGCGAAAACCTTACTTTCTTTAAAATAATTCCATACAACAGTTTCCGGATCAAAGTATTGAACATCTTGCTCGCCCAAAAAAAGTTTGTAATCCATCTTACTTACATCCTCAACCAGATAGCCGGGGTAATAAAACTCAAAGTCATTGGCTTTTAAATAATCGACTGTGAGAAGAATGAGGTATTTGCCAAAACTGTACTGGCGATACGATGGGTCAAAGAAGTTTATAATGGATGCAGCCGAAGTATCACCCAAATCGAAATAGCCTGCGGCTATCAATTTATTCTGATCATAGATTGAGATGCATTTAGTATTATAAACACTACGAGTAACAGGTTCATCCCCAAAAAGACATTCTTCAATACTCCAAGCGCCATCAAAATTTATAGACGCGCGGTATAGTAGGTGCAACTCTTTGTGCTCAGCGCGAATCGCGCAATCTTCAATTTCGTATCTAAAATTTTTTGCTCGATTTCGGATTCGTTGATGTGTTGCCCTATTTTCTGTTTCCGCTAACGCATAGCGCAGCCAATGAACCTGATGCGGTTTTTCCAGATAAAGGTGCGAGGTTGTAAAAATATTTTGATGCATACGAAACCAACCTAAGGCAAGGTATTGATCCAGATCAGAACCACTTATAAACTCGGGACTTAAGCTAAAATGATAGGGTGTCACAAATTAATTTAAACATTAAGTTAGTGATAAACTTTACTTTGTGGCCGGAAGATCGCTAAATTAAAAACATATCTTTATTTTTCGCGATACGCACCAAACCATGGAATTGCCACTCGTAACTTTTGAATTAAATAAAGACTACTTAATTGTGGTAGGGCATGGAACACGAAATAACCTGACATCCATGTCACAGGCTGCAAAACAGATCTTTGAAAAAGCTACTGAAACCAATAGCAACAAGATGTTGGTTGATTACCGAACCTTGAAGATTGAATTAAAAATGACAGAAGCGTTTAACATTGTAAAACGCTACGAAGCTTCCATTCCTGATTTAAAAAAATAAAAATTGCAGTAGCTTTTTCTCATGAAGGAATGGCTTTTGATAAATACTGGATGGACATCAGCAAAAAGCGTGGCTTCAATATTGAAATCTTTGACGATTTTGAAAAAGCAAGGACTTGGTTGCTTGCTCAGGAATAATTCTCTCAACAAATCTAAGTTGCTATCGCTTCTTTTTCAGCATCAATATTCAGGTCAACAAATCAACCGATTTAATCAATCAAATTACTTATTTCTGATGATAATCACCAATAATCATAAACTGGATTCAATTTCGTTTACTTAGCCATTTGCTTTAAGACCTCACCCCCAACCCCTCTAAAAGAGAGGGGTGACTGAACTTCTTAGATCGAATCTCTTTATAACGCGACCAAAACTGTGCTTAAGTGAACGACATTGAAACTGGATGACTAATTTTTTTAAGAATGGTATCCAGAGAGTATTGGATCATCAAATACCTACCAAAGAGATTAATCTTCGTGCCAATGATCTTCCGCGCCCCGCATGGTTATCTCCATAAACTGTTTCATCAGTCTATCATAAAGGCCATCTTCTTTGGTATAACCATCGTACTTTATTTGGTCTTTGCTGGAAGTCTTTCCCGTAACCGGAGGGGTCATGCACGTAACATTCATGCCCGCCTTTTGCATAGCATGGGTTCTATTGGTAAAGGAATTTTCGTTGGACTCACGTCCACAAACTTCAAAGGTGCGTTTGGTATCGTCCCGGATTATCATCCAAAATTTGGTCATCATAAGCGAGCGTCCTTAAAGTAATGAGCAAAGGTACTTGTTAGAGATCGCAATCACTATATGTAGGTGCATTAGCGATATTAATTCAGTTATTGACGAGTTAACTAGAAACGATTTCAAAATCTCCTACCTTCGTTTCTATGAATAAATCCACATCACTCATTCTATTCGCAGTTATATTGGCTATTGCCTGTAGTCCTAAAAAGAAACAAGAACCAACACCTTCAACTTCAGATTATGCTAGTCTGGTAGATTTATTTAAAGAGTGGCGTACGTTTGAAAATCCGCCCAAGCGCGAAGGCGCACCTGACTATACCGCAGTAACGTTTGATAAGCGCATGCCTGAATTCAAAGCGCTGCAAAATCGATTGCTGGTAATAGACACGGCACACTGGCCAACTGAACAACGTGTTGATTGGCACATAGTGTGGGCCGAAATGAATGGCTGGGATTTTAATTATCGGATTCTAAAACCCTGGCAACGCGACCCTGCTTATTATAAAACTTTATGGACGGAACGCAGTGATGTGCCCGCGCATGAAGGCTCAACTCATCATGGAGTAGTTGACGTATGGACATACAAGTTTCCGCTGGATACCGAAAGTGGAATGAGATTAATCAGCGAATTAAATGTCATCGTTCCGCTAAACGAACAAGCAAAACTCAACCTCACCGGAAATGCAAAGGAATTATGGATTGCTGGCATTCGTGATATTAAAACTCAAAGCGAAGAGTTGAATGCACTTTTAGAAATGCCGGGCGTATCCGCGCAAGCAGGTTTAGTTTCTGTAATAAATGCAGCAATAACTTCAACAAATGATTTAGCTGAGTGGTTGGAAAAAGAATCGGCTTCTAAGACAGAACCTTCGGGAATTGGTAAAGAGAATTACACCTGGTATCAACAAAACGTGCATCTGGTTCCACTTACGTGGGATGATGAAGTGATGCTATTAAAACGCGAACTCACTCGCGCCTGGACTGCTTTGAAATTAGAAGAGCATCGAAACAGAAAATTACCAGAACTAAAACCTGCAAGCACACCCGAAGAATTTAATGCGATGGCTGAGCGATCTGCAAAAAGCTTGTTATCCTTTTTGGAGAAAGATGAAATCCTTACGGTGAAAGATTATTTCGAACCGGCTTTGCGCGAACATCTTGGAAGTTTTGTGCCAACTGAAAAGCGAAACTTTTTTCTGATTGGCATGCATTACGACCCACGACCACTGTACTCGCACTTTTACCACTGGTTTGAGCTTGCCCGCATGGACAATGAGCCACACGCTGATGAAATTCGTAGAGCGCCTTTACTATACAATATTTTTGATTCGCGGAATGAGGGCACAGCCACGGCTGTAGAAGAAATGTTTATGCAAGCTGGTTTATATGATGATGATCCACGGGTTCGGGAAATTGTTTACATCATGATTGCGCAAAGGGCGGCTAGAGGATTAGGTTCACTCTATGCTCATGCCAATGAATTAACGATGGAAGAGGCCGGAAAAATTCATTCCGAGTATACGCCACGCGGTTGGATGAAGACTGAAAAGAAATTACTTATGTTTGAACAACACCTATATCTGCGTCAGCCAGGCTATGGCAGCAGCTACATCACGGGAAAATATTTATTGGAAGTTACACTGGCCGATTATGCAAAGATGAAAGAATCGAAACATGAAGAATTTAAGCTTAAAGATTTCTTCGATCAACTCAATGCAATTGGTTGTATTCCTATTTCGCTAGGCGACTGGCAAATGACGAACAGCAATTCAGGCATTATAACAATCGGCAAAAAATAATAATAGGTTAGCCCGAATTAATTATTCATCAATACCCAGTGCATTTTAAAGTCTTGGGTTGTTGGGCTTAACAGGCTTTTCAAAATTATTGGCTCCCTTCACCTTCACTTTTCTTCGATACACTTTATCGTGGCACGAGATGTAAAGCACATCAAAATTAGCACCACCAAAGCAAAGATTTGAAACCTGGCCTTTTGTTTTAGGAACCGGAATGATTGCGTTTACCCTCCCCAATTGATCCATCACCTGAATGCCACTAATGCTCGTCACATAAATTCTTCCTTCACGATCACATTTCAATCCATCGCTCCAGGCATTTTCATCTGCATCGCGCACATGCAGCCATCCATATTTTTGCTTGTTCCTTAGCGTACCATCTGCTTGAATTTGATATATCCACACCCAATGCGAAGTTGATTCGGTAACATAGAGTTGGGTTTGATCTGGCGATAGACAAACTCCATTTGCAAATTTTAGTCCTTCGTCAACCACACTTCGTTCTCCGTTCGGTTTTATCAAATACAATTTGCTGGGGCGTTCTCTCCCATCGGGTGAGGTAACATAAATATTTCCCTTGAAGCTAACGACAACATCATTACCCGGAGTTTCATCGGCTAAAACATCATATCCCTTAGCAGTTTTATAGCGATGCACTTGTTTTGTTGGTGGTTCGCTCCAGCCTCCAGTGATTGTAATCATTTCGTCTGTTGCAGAAAATGTAGCGCCACTTGCTTTTTTAGAATCTGCGAGAAACACTTCCAACTTACCGTCCACTCCTACTTTATATGTTTTTGAATTGGGGATGTCCTGAAAAAATACTTCGCCTTTTGAATTTACTGCCGTGCCTTCTGTAAAGCCATAGTTTTCCCCCACTAATTCCCAATCTTCATTTTCAACCAAGATGTCATTAAGAAAAGAATTTTTGGTTGTGCCTGTGGTAATTGGTTTTGGATAATCGCGCCATAGCCAACGCATAGCTTCCGGAAAAACTGCCGTACCATGCTGCCCATTGTGGCCGCCTTCGCCCCATGCGTGCTTAACATCATAGCCAGCAAAAACTAAGGCTCGTTCTATGGATTCATTCGCCTTCCACCAATCGCCTGCGTAAATGTTTAAGTCGTTAGAACCATCTTGTAAAAAAATGCGAATCGGTTTTGGCTCGTGCTTCCTGATAAGAATATCATACCGATCGGCACCTCGCAAACCGGTATATGTTCCTATGGCACTAAACACGCGTGAAAACTCTTCAGGCCTTTCCCAGGCAGCGGTGAAGGCACAAACCGCTCCGCTGCTTGAGCCTCCAATGGCGCGATCATTTCCACTCATAGATAAGATGATAGCACGACCATCAGAAGTTTTTTTGCTTTCTACAAAAGGAAAGACTTCTTCCAATAAAAATCTTGCATAATTATCGCCTAAGCCATCATACTCAAAACTTCGGTTGAAGCGATCAAGTGCTGCGTCACCATTCTGACTTAACACTTTTCCGGGTGTGATGAACATCCCAATAGTAACGGGTATTTCATTTTTGGCAATCAAGTTATCAAAAACAGTTGGAGCTTTCCACTGAATGCCATCCTGGTTTACATAGACGCATGCTGGTTTGGTTGCTTTATATTGTGCCGGCACATAAATACTAATCTCACGCGAAGTGCCAGGAAATATTTTAGAGTTCTCAAAAGTAAATTTTAGAATCTCCCCTTTGGGAATTCCTGCTTGTTCAACGGAAGCAGGATCAACTGGATAGGTTTCAGTATTTGTCTGTGCTACAATTTTTCCGGCACAGAGTAGTAATAGAAATAACAGGTTTCTTTTCATGATGAGGTGAATACTAATGGTAACATAGCGCATGGGAAAAAACAATTAAAACTTCATGATTGATTTTCGTATTGTTGCCGACAGAAAAAAACTACTTAAAAATATTACTCTCAGCAGCCATCTTCTTATACTCGGGTAGAATTTTTTCGTAAAGTGCTTCATCCACTTTCTTTAAGGAGTTCATTAATCCACCAATGCCACTGTCTCTTAGCGACACACGTTGCTTTTTTATATCCTCCATTTTCTTGCGGATGGTACCTTCTAGTTTAATAAGGTCACGTTCGGTCATTCATTTAGTTTTTAGAAATGTAAAATAATCTTTTCCAGCTTTTTTGATTTAACGCCCACACTACTCCTTCACGAGCTGCAAAGAAAACGAGCGTGCAATCAACGGATATAGTTGTTTACATTGAACAAAAAGCGTCAACAATAAAATGTTTGTGAATAGATAGTTCGAGAATTTTTTCATCGTTACTTTTCCTTAGTCATCACAACTCAATCGCTCTACCATTCTCCCAAATTAAGCCAAACTGTTGACCGTATTTTTTAACCCAACTTTTATCGGTAGCAAAATCAAATAATTCAATCATGCCTTTCGCTGACAACTCTTTCAGTTGCACGTCCGACAAACCCTTCATGCTGATGTAGCCAGCATCGGTAAAATGAAATTGAATTGCAGCGTTACTTTTCTTGAGCCAGTCCTGTATGCGTTGCAGCCTTGTACTTATTTTTTGATTTAGCTCCAATGCCTGCGCTAGCGTTGTATCTATATCTTTAATATGACCTTCATTATTAAAATCATCGTTGCGCAAAGTACGTACGGGATTTATATGAATTTCTCCAGCATAGCGGTTGATCATCTATAATTTAATTTAAGTTCCGGTAAAGATAGCTATTCAAAGAGAAGTTGTTTTAAGGGTAAGCTTTAGGAATAGTGGAGTAAATAGCATTGCAGCTGCCTCACTTCTGAGGCAACATATTTCTAATGGCAGCAATCTTCCAGCAAGGTTTAGTATATACCACCACAAACGTGCTCCACATTTTACCCGCGGTACCATCGGCATTTTGAATTTCGTAGCGTGCATCAACCAACGCACTGGTAGCTGTTAGCAACCGCATTTTATCAATACTAATTTGTCGATTTCCTGCATTACTGGATGAACTCCGTAGCATGCCTTGCACCGATTCACCAATTCCCTGTCGCCACTCACCTGAAGAAACCAATTGATCAATATCATCAGTTAAAATATTTTTGAGCAACACCGTGTCCATTTGCTCGCGAGCCTTGCTATAGTTATCGATGAGTGCAAAAATATCCTGCTGCTGTTTTTTTGTTAAGGTTGGTTTCTGTGCAAAGGTGCCCGCTGAGATTATACAGAATAAAATGACTATTAATTTTTTCATGGTGGTCACAAGCTATGTTGCGCGTTAAAGATTCAAACATCAGCAACTTATTAAAAAATAGTCTACTTATTATATCGGATGACGCCCAGAAACTTAGCCTTACGAGTCATGAAAAATACCAATTCACCGAATCAAGAAACCAAATTCTCATAATTATCGGGTCGGATGCAGGAATTGCTTAATTTGCCGAAACAAAAAAACAACGGATTATGACTCAGGTAGATTACCTAAACTATGTGACCGGTCGAAATAGCAACGAGCCAGAATTTTTACAAGCAGTTGATGAGGTGCTGCAATCTATTTATCCTGCGCTAGAACGCAACGCAGAATTTCGCAGATTAAAAATTTTTGAACGCATTACGGAACCGGAGCGCATGATCTCATTTCGGGTTAGCTGGCTCGATGACAAAGGCGAAACTCAAGTTAACCGCGGTTATCGCGTGCAAATGAACAGTGCAATTGGTCCTTACAAGGGCGGTCTTCGTTTTCATCCTACAGTAACACCCAGTGTGCTTAAATTCTTAGCGTTTGAACAGACGTTTAAGAATGCGCTAACCGGAATACCCATGGGTGGCGGTAAAGGCGGCAGCGATTTTGATCCGAAAGGAAAATCAGAAAATGAAATCATGAAGTTTTGTCAGGCCTTTATGGGTGAACTAGCTCGACACATTGATAACCGCACTGATGTACCCGCTGGCGATATTGGCGTAGGCGGCCGCGAGATAGGATACCTATATGGTGCTTACAAGAAAATTAAAAACGAGTTTACAGGAGTGCTTACCGGAAAAGGTATTGGCTGGGGCGGAAGTTTAATTCGCACAGAAGCTACCGGCTACGGAATAATTTATTTTGCAGAAAATATGTTGCATTCGAGAGGCTCAGCAATAAAAGGAAAAATATGTTTAGTCTCCGGTTCAGGAAATGTGGCACAATACGCTATTGAAAAAATTATTCAACAGGGTGGCCGAGCCGTAACAGCTTCGGATTCGAGTGGGTATATTCATGACGAGGCGGGCATCTCGCTGCAGCGGCTTGAATTTTTAAAAGACTTGAAAAACAATGGTCGCGGTCGCATCAAAGAATATGCAGACAAATTCAAAGGTGTAACCTATCACGCCATCGATGCAAAGGCAGATTCCAATCCACTATGGAATATTCCTGCAGATTGCGTTTTCCCGTGCGCCACTCAAAACGAAATCAATAAAAAAGATGCCTCAAACCTGGTAAAGAATGGAGTTGAGTTGTTAGCCGAAGGTGCCAACATGCCTACAACCATCGAAGGAATTAATGTGCTGCTAGAAGGCGGTGTGATGTATGCGCCTGGTAAAGCCAGCAATGCAGGCGGAGTGGCCACATCCGGTTTAGAGATGACTCAAAACTACATGGGACAAAACTGGACACGCGAAGAAGTTGACGAAAAACTCAAAGCAATTATGAAAGGCATACATGAAACATGCTTAGCGGCTGCCAAGGAATATGGCCATGAGGGCAACTATATGGTTGGGGCTAATATTGCTGGCTTTTTAAAAGTGGCAAAAGCGATGCAAGCTCAGGGTGTGATTTAGATTTCTACTTTCAAAGTGTTTTTGAAAAATAAATTTTAGCAAATGGTGGCGACACAAATGTTGAGGTTACCGTAACGATGAATACTGTGGTAAAGTACGGAAAACAAATCATCGTTAAAGAAGTAAAAAAGACCAAGAAAAATTAACTACCGGAAGTAACTTCATTCACTCTGAATCAATAATCATTCATCTTCTGGTCGAAGCAAGTAATGAATTGCCCTACAACTCAGTCGGTTGTAAATTGGCAATTGTCCGTTGTACCCGAGTAGCCTATCTTTAGACTTCAATCACTATTCAGTACATGTATTTGATTTTCGATACGGAAACCACAGGGCTTCCGCATAATAAGACCGCACCCATTACTGATCTCGACAATTGGCCACGATTGGTACAAATCGCTTGGCAACTGCACGACAATCATGGTAACCTGTTATCACAACAAAGTTTTATTGTAAAACCCGAAGGGTTTGATATTCCTTTTAATTCGGAACAAGTACATGGAATCAGCACCAAGCGTGCGCTAGAAGAAGGTGCGCCTTTACTCAATGTTTTAAAAGCATTTACATCAGACTTAGAAAACACCAAACTACTTGTTGGGCACAACATTGAATTTGATATAAATATTATTGGAGCTGAATTTATTCGTCAGTCACTTGCAACAGAATACTTTCTATCATTAGATAAATTAGACACAGGTATTGCCGCCACCGAATTTTGTCAACTTAAAGGAGGTATCGGTGGTCGATTAAAGATGCCACGCCTAACCGAGTTGCACGAAAAACTTTTTGGCTATTCGTTTGAAGATGCACACGATGCCAGTTATGATGTTGCCGCTACAGCTCGTGCTTTCTTTGGATTGATCGATAAGAAAGTTGTAAAGCCGCATGATTCAACAGCCGTAGCTCAAATAGAATACGAAGAGCCAAATCTTGCTATAGGAAATTCTGCCAAGCGTGAAAAGAAAAAAGGTAGTGACTATAAATCAGGTACACTCAACAAAGACCTGGCCGATAAACCATTTGTTCATCTGCATTTGCATTCTCAGTTTTCAGTGTTACAGGCAGTACCGAATGTTCACGATATTGTCGCGAAAGCAAAAGCAGAGAATATGCCCGCAGTGGCAGTCACTGATTTTGGAAACATGTATGGGGCCTTCAAATTTGTGAGTGAAGCATTGAAGCACAACCTGAAACCGATTGTGGGTTGTGAATTATACATCTCCGAGGAACGTAAAAAACTAAAGTTTACAAAAGATAACCCCGACAAGCGCTACAACCAAGTGTTGCTCGCGAAAAATAAAGCCGGTTATCAGAATTTAGCCAAGCTTAGTTCTCTCGGTTTTATCGAAGGCCTTTACGGAATTTATCCACGAGTTGATAAGGAGTTGATCAAACAATATCGCGAAGGGCTTATTGCAACTACGGGTTCACTAACAAGCGAAATCCCCCATCTGATATTAAATGTAGGTGAAAAACAAGCAGAAGAAGTATTTGTTTGGTGGCATGAATTGTTTGGCGAAGATTTTTATATCGAGCTAAACCGTCACGAGACACGAGAAGAAGATCGGGTAACAGAAACCCTCCTAAAATTTGCCAAAAAATATAATGTGAAATATTTTGCATCGAACGAATGCTTCTACTTATCAAAAGAAGAATCGAACGCGCACGATGTACTGTTGTGCATCAAAGAAGGTGAATTTCAATCTACCCCTATTGGTTCGGGTCGCGGCACGCGTTATGGTTTGCCTAACAGTAATTTTTATTTCAAGTCGCAGGACGAAATGAAAGCGCTGTTCGCGGATTTGCCTGCTGCCATTGAAACCATCGGTGAGATTATCAATAAAGTAGAATTGTATGAGCTAAAGCAGAATGTGCAACTGCCCAAGTTTGAGATTCCAAAAAACTTTACAAGCGAAGATGAATATCTAAAACACCTTACGTACGAAGGAGCAAAAAAACGCTATCCGGAAATTACTGCTGAGATAAAAGAACGATTGGATTTTGAATTAGAAACGATTCGGCACACCGGCTACCCTGGTTATTTCTTAATCGTTCAGGATTTTACATCGAAAGCGCGCGAGATGGGTGTGAGCGTTGGTCCCGGTCGTGGGTCGGCTGCGGGCAGCGCGGTTGCTTATTGTATTCGTATTACAAATGTTGATCCTATCGCTTATGATTTACTATTTGAGCGTTTCTTAAATCCTGATCGTGTATCACTTCCCGATATCGATATTGACTTTGATGATGAAGGGCGCGATAAAGTTTTGCAGTATGTAATTCAAAAGTATGGTCACACGCAGGTAGCACAGATTATTACCTATGGTACCATGGCTGCAAAGTCTTCCATTCGGGATTGTGCACGCGTGATGGAGTTACCGCTTGCAGAAGCTAACATGATGGCGAAGATGATCCCCGAACGACCAGGCACTACGCTAGCTAAGGCGTTTGAGGAGGTAAAGGAACTGAATGAAATTAAAAAAGGTAGTGACTTAAAATCTCAAGTGTTGAAGCAAGCCATGGTGCTGGAAGGTTCACTTCGCAACACGGGTACGCATGCGTGTGGGGTAATCATTACACCCGATGAATTAACCAAGATGGTGCCGGTTTCTACCGCGCGAGATTCGGACATGTTGGTTACCCAGTTTGATAACAGCGTAGTAGAAAGTGCAGGCATGCTGAAGATGGACTTCCTAGGCCTCACCACACTTACTATTATTAAAACGGCAATTAAAAATATCAAGAAGCGCAAAGGCATTGATATCGACATTGATAAAATTCCGCTTGACGATCTTACTACCTATCAACTTTATCAGCGTGGTGATACTACCGGAACGTTTCAGTTTGAATCGGACGGCATGCAAAATTATTTGCGTGGCTTAAAGCCAGATAAGTTTGAAGACCTGATTGCCATGAATGCCTTGTATCGGCCGGGGCCAATGGAATATATTCCAGCTTTCATTGCGCGTAAGCATGGTCGCGAACCCATAAAGTATGACTTACCCGTGATGGAAGAATACTTGAAGGACACGTATGGCATTACTGTTTATCAGGAGCAAGTGATGTTGCTTTCGCAGAAGTTGGCAAACTTCTCGAAGGGTGATGCCGATGTGTTGCGAAAGGCAATGGGTAAGAAGCAGAAAGAAGTGCTGGATAAAATGAAGGACAAGTTCATTGCTGGTTGCAAGAAAAATGGTCATGATGAACGGGTAGCTGAAAAAATCTGGAAAGACTGGGAAGCCTTTGCACAATACGCGTTCAACAAGTCGCACTCAACCTGCTATTCGTTGGTGGCCTATCAAACCGCCTATCTAAAAGCAAACTATCCGGCTGATTACATGGCGGCTATTCTCACGCACTCACAAAACAATTTAGATAACGTAACCTATTTTATCGAAGACAGCCGCAGACAAGGTATTGAGGTGTTAGGCCCGCATGTAAATGAATCGGGTGTACACTTTGAAGTGAATAAGAGCGGACAAATTCGTTTTGGATTAGGTGCCATTAAAGGTGCGGGAGAGGCGGCCGTTGAATCAATGATTGTAGAGCGCGAAGCACATGGATCATACAAAGATATTTTTGATTTCGCCAAGCGATTGAGTGCAAAGGCTGTGAATAAAAAAACATTTGAATGTCTTGCTCTCAGTGGTGCATTTGATTGCTTCACCGAATACCATCGCAGGCAATACATGGCTGCGAAAGAGGGCGATCTTTCGCTTACTGAAAAAGTAATTCGCTATTCCAGCAAAATGCATCAGGAAGAGCAGAGCGCACAGGCAAGTTTGTTTGGAGAATCTACTGGCACACAAATGCCCGCACCAAAGATTGATTCAATAGAACCATTTAGTGAAATTGAAAAACTGCATTTTGAAAAAGAAGTGGTTGGTGTTTATATCTCTGGTCATCCCTTAGATAATTTCAAATTTGAAATGGCTACGTTTTGCACGACTACTCTTTCAACCCTTACTGACTTTGATAGCCTGGAAGGAAAAGAATGTAAAGCGGGTGGTATTGTCGCTAGTGTAGAACATCGGATGACAAAAACCGGTCGCCCGTTTGGCAAGCTGGTGATGGAAGACTACAGCGGCAAATTTGAATTCATGTTGTGGAGCGATGAGTACATGAAGTTTAAGTCGTTTCTAATGCCTGGGTTATTCCTATTAGTAGAAGGTGCAGTTGTGCGTAAAGCTTGGGGTGATCAAAGTTTAGAATTTAAAATCAGAAATATTGAATTGCTAAACGAACTTGCTACTAAACGTGTGCAGGGTTTAGCATTGCGTTTATCTGTTGATTCCGTTTCATCCAGCCTAATAGAAAAACTGAGTAAACTTTGCAAAAAGAATAACGGTGGATCAACTATAACCTTTTACTTGCGCGATGAAGCCGAGGGCATTCAATCCGAGTTGATCTCAAGGGCTTGTCGAATCAAAGTGAATAACGATTTTATTAAGGAGCTGCGAAAAGTAGCTGAGGTAGGCGTGGTTACTGATAAATCGGAAACCCGTTGGCTGACGGAATCGGTTAACAAACCTAAGCTAGTAGAAAAAGAAGAAATTGGAACAAATTCATCTACCTTTGTGTTGGACACTTTAGAATACGAAACATCTTAACATAAACTTTATAATTCAGATACCATGGGTAAAACATTGGAACTTAACGACTCTAATTTCGATGCGGCAATCAATTCAGATAAGCCTGTTTTAGTTGATTTTTGGGCAGAATGGTGTGGTCCTTGTAAAATGATCGGTCCAGTAGTCGAAGAACTAGCAGGCGATTACGAAGGCAAGGCTATTATTGCTAAAATCAATGTGGATGAAAATCCGCTTGTGACTGCACGCTTTGGAGTGCGTTCAATTCCCACTCTACTCGTTTTCAAAAATGGTCAGGTAGTTGACAAACAAGTAGGTGCTGTACCAAAATCAGTACTCTCACAAAAAATTCAAGCGCAGGTAGTTTAAGGTCTTAACCGCATTAAAGGGCATCTCTAAAAACCCTTGCTTTCATTACCTCAACCCCTGCCCCTTCTCCAGAAGAGAAGGGTAAGCGGAGTTTTTAGAGATGCCCTAAAGTAAGAAGCCAGTGCAAGTAGTTGTGCTGGCTTTTTTTATAAATCTTTTGATTTCTTTCTGGTCGTGGAAAATATTAACTTGAGATGTTAAATTCAAAGTATGAAAACACTTGAGCTAAAATCAAACATTCATAAGATTGTTGAAGAAATTCAAAGTGAGCAACTTCTGCAATCACTTTACGATTTTTTAAGAACCTGGGAATCATCTAAACCTGGCGAACTTTGGAATTCGCTGACTAATGAACAAAAACAAGAAGTTCTGCTTTCATACGATGAATCTGAAGACGAAGCCAATTTAATTAATAGAGAAAGTATTTTTAGAAGAAGTAAATGAAAATCTCCCTTACAAAAAGGGCTGAGAAAAGTTATCACTCAATAAAGAGTTACATAGCGGATGAGTGGGGCGAGAGCGTTTCCGGAGCCTTTGAACAAAAAGCGATAGATTTTCTAAACCTGCTTGAAGATTTTCCTGAACTTGGAAGTGTTGAAATGCCTGAAAAACAGATTCGGGGTTTTCAGTTAACCAAACAAACAAGAGTTTTTTACAGAGTTAAAAAAGAACAGATAGTAATCCTGTCATTTTTTGATGTCAGACAAAACCCGAAGAAAAAACCAAAATAATCTTGCAGAACTCTACACCCATTATGTATGTGGGAGTTATTCTAATCCCGGATATTGGTTGGATCAAACACGACCCCATCGTTGAGATGAATGGAAAATAGTCTTTATCCTATCATTAAAGTGTACTTATTAATAATTAATTACTTACTTAGTGGCGGCCGAACTCACCTGCGTAGTGTTAACACTATCATACGTGAACATAGTGCAGATGGTACTATTGAAACTATCTATGCGTATTATAAATAATCATTATCTCCTTTCGTTGAATAATAAAGGGAGTCTTATTGCGAGGCTCCCTTTATTTACTAGTTAAATCGGGCTTTAGATTCACAAAAGTCAACGGGCTTTTTATAATAGAGATCTTTTACTGAATAGTTAAATCGAATTTCATCGTAGTATATTGTTCCTACTCCTTCAATCTCATAGCCATTCACCACTTGACGTGAAATGTAAATCTTATCACCAATCATCTCGGCCCACACATCTACATTTGCGTTATAGAAGTTTTCAATAGTCACATCATTAGAATATACCGATCCGGTTTTGCGCACATAGACATTATATTGTGCAGACTCATTATAGGTTTGGCTATATTCTTTCATTACATAAGAGCCGGCAATCCGATCGCGTTCATCGTACTGAGGTTCTATCACAAGTATATCACAGGAAAGCAGAAGTATACTTGAAGCGATTACTAGTATTCTTGTTTTCATAACCGTACTTGTTTATTTACAAGCACTAAAACAATTGAAGTGCCAGAGGGCTTGAAAGGAGGGTGGTAGTTATGCCAGTGCTTTTGCATACACTGAAAATCAAGCAGTTGCCAAACTACAAATGAAATTGGCTGTTCGACATTTGCAATGTAAACGACAGATAATAGGATTTAAAATTCAATTTATCTGGCTTCGTGATTACAAATCACGAAGAGCGCCATTCAAGAATTAGATTAAAGTCCAAAAGTAAACTGCCTCATCCAATAAATCAGATGAGGCAGTCGAGTTTAAAAAATTGGTTAACTCAGTTTAAAAAATAAGGCACTCCGGCACCGGCAAAAAATATTTACCACCAACAACCACTACGAATGGAGTAAAACACCAGTCGTGCCGGATGTGCCATGTCTTTATGGATTTAAGATTTTAGAATTACGATTTACGAATGCAAAGCCTACGCTGAAGCCATCAATCGTAATTCGTAAATCATAATTCGTCAATTTCTCAGTCCACATTATCATGCAGAAATTTATTGTTTCCTAGCAGATTGTTATCATCATTTAGGTTGTAGCGCGAAATGAATGGTTCGGAAGAATGCGGCACATTATCCATCTTCACACCTCTGCGCAAATACGCTGGCAATGTCCACTTCTCATTGAATTCTTCTTTCGACATTTCATTCTTCTTGGCAGACTTCAATTTCTCTCTGCGGATGCGAGCTTGTTCTTCAAGTCGTTTCTTAGTCATCCGCACTTCCATCATTCCCTCCTCATTGATCACCTGATCGGCAGAAATCTCTTTGCCTAATTCAAACTCTTCATCATCGGTGCTGAATAGACTATCTTCACCTTCGTCCTCATCTTCTGTCGAATTAGTCTCTGTCTTTTTAGGCACATCAAAAGTAAAAGAGCGCTCGCGCAAAGAACTCTCGTCCTTCATTGGAGGAATCTCCTTCTTAGCTTCTTCTTTTAAGATCGGCTTGTCATCAGAGTTTACTTTCAATTGAATCTCACTGCTTTGTTGATTCACAGAATTATCAACTCCACCAAATAAAGAAATCTGAGATCGATCTAGCTCGTGTACTTTTTTCTCCTGAGGGTTTTTCTTCAGAATGCTTTCTGTAACAAAACCAGTAGCAATTACGGTTACACGGATACGGTCACCTAACTCGGGATCCACACCGTGACCAAAAATTGCTTCTGCTTCATCGCCAGCTTGCTGTTGAATATATTCAGTGATAGTCGTTAACTCATCCATCTGAAGTTCAGCTTCCTCACCCGAGATAATCGATAACAAGATTTTCTTAGCACCCATGATATCATGGTTATCCAATAAAGGTGAAGCCAATGCTTGCTGCGCTGCTTTGAGTGCTCTGTTATCACCACGTGTTTCTGCTGAACCCATCACTGCAGCTCCAGCATTTAACATCACGGTGCGTACATCTTGAAAGTCAACGTTTACGTATCCCGCCAGGGTAATTATTTCAGCAATACCTTTTGCCGCGGTAGTTAGAACACTATCTGCTTCGCCAAATGCCTGACCGATAGAAAGGTTTCCATAAATCTCACGGAGCTTGTCATTTAAAATAATCAGCACAGTATCGCAACTTGAACGAAATGCATCAATACCCAATTCAGCTTGTGTCATTTTCTTCTTTCCTTCAAAAGAAAATGGCGCGGTAACGATACCCACCGTTAAAATATCCATGTCTTTCGCAATCTTCGCAATCACAGGAGCAGCACCTGTTCCTGTGCCACCACCCATACCGGCAGTCACAAACACCATCTTAGTGCCCATCAACATTTCACGAATCTGCTCTTTGCTTTCGATGGCAGCCGCGCGACCAACTTCGGGGTTGGCCCCGCAGCCAAGACCTTCGGTAAGATTTACACCCAACTGAAGTTTGTATGGTACGGGGCTGCTATTTAGCGCTTGTAAGTCGGTGTTTGCTACGACAAACTCAACATCCTTGATGCCTTGTCGAAACATATGATTCACCGCGTTGCTACCTCCCCCACCTACACCAATTACTTTTATAATTGACTTATGATGTTTCGGGAGGTCAAATTTGTATCCTGTTACTGGTTCAAACATGACAATTATAATTTAGTGGTTAATTCAATATTCATTTTTTCCATCGAGGTCATCAATTAGAAGACCTTTTGTTTTATTAAGAATGTTGGAGAAGAAATCGGAAGCCGGATTTAGCTTTTCCTTTTTCACTTTCACAACTTTCTGCGCATCCTTTCCCTGTTTGTAGCGTTCATCACGCTCATCAAGAGAACGGAACCCTGACAACACCAAGCCAACTGATGTTGCGTACATCGGACTCTTTATTGCTTCAATCTTACTCTTACCTAAATGTTCATTTGGGTAACCGATACGAGTATCCATACCAGTCATGTATTCCACCAACTGCTTCAGGCAACTGAGTTGCGAACCACCGCCCGTGATGACGATACCACCAGCAAGTCTGTTCTCATATCCGGAGTTTATTATTTCCGTATGAGCCATTTCAATGATCTCTTCCATGCGAGCTTGAATAATGCTTGAAAGATTTTTTACTGAAATTTCTTTTGCTGTCCTGTTTCTGATTCCCGGTATTGAAACTATTTCGTTTGGACTAGCTTCTTCGGCAATTGCTTTACCAAAGCGAGTCTTCAACTGCTCGGCTTGTTTTGCCATCACCATCAGTCCATGCTGAATGTCGCTTGTTAAAATATTTCCACCGAAAGGAATCACAGCAGTATGACGAATGATGCTATCATGAAACACTGCAATGTCTGTTGTGCCACCACCAATATCAATCAAGCAAACCCCGGCCTCTTTCTCCTCCTCACTCAACACAGCCAAGCTGGATGCAAGTGGTTCCAGAATTAAGTCAGCTATTTCAAGTCCGCCTCTGCGCACACACTTATTAATATTATTGATCGCACTTGTTTGTGCGGTAATAATATGAAAGTCAGCTTCCAACTTTACACCGCTCATACCAACCGGATCTTTGATTCCCTCCTCGTAATCCACTGTATAATCCTGTGGCATCACGTGTATGATTTCACTCCCTGGCGGAATAACAATGCGATACATGTCTTCTGTCAGTCGGTTCACATCTTCAATGCTTACCTCATCTTCTTTTGACATGCGCGTGATGCTACCATGATGTATTGAACTGCGAATGTGCTGACCCGCAATGCCTACATTCACGACACCAATGTCGATGCCTGACATTTCACTGGCTTCGCGAATTGCTTTTCCAATAGCGAAAACAGTTTTGTCGATGTTGGTAACAATGCCTTTGATCACACCTTCGGATTCAGCTTTGCCCATGCCCAGCACTTCCAATTTTCCGAATTCGTTTTTGCGCCCAACGATTGCGCAAATCTTGGTTGTTCCGATATCCAGACCTACTATTATTTTTTCCTTTTCCATGTGCGTACTTAATTAGTGGTTGTGTTCAATTATGTTTAAAAAATATTTTTATCTATCCGTTTAGTTTTATTCTGCTACTATCTGACCTTCATACTCAAGATTTACACGTTCATAATGTGTCCATCCTTTTTGTGGAAGAATCTCTTTATAAAAAATCATGAGCTTCTTCAATTTCAATTCGAAGTCATCTACCTTTCCAAATTCAACCCGCTGACTGGTCATCTGTGGGTAAATGAAAATTTTGCCGTTGGCATTAACATCCAATTGAGCAATCTGTGCCTTCCAAAATTTATCATCGTTGATGTACTCAATCATTTCCAATAATTGACTTCCGATTTCATTTTCATTGAGGTTCTCATTCTTCACCAGGGTTTTCATATAAGCTCCGCTTAACAGCGTAACACGCGAAGAATACTTTTCAGATACCGACATTATGGTTCCATCCTCAGCGATATAGGCGTCAGGTGCATCTTCTTGAACAATGCGGGCAATCGGTCTGCGCAATTCAACATGCACTACCAGATTACCTTTCAAGTCGCTGAATAATTCTGCATTCAAAATGTGTCTGTCATACTTAAGGCGAGTTTCAATTGCCTTAAGGTTAATGTTATCTATACTGCTACCAATAATTTTCTGACCACTGCCTTCCACTAAACGCATCACATCAGCTTCATCCAAAAAATGATTTCCATTGATGTTTTCTAAGTCGATCAAAATGTCTTTACACACCAAACCATCTTGCTTTCTTGAACTAAACGCAATCAAAAATGAGATCGCCAGCAACGCTGTGGCTATCTTTATCTCTTTACGAATGTTTAATTTCCACTTCATATTAATTGCGACTAAGCATCATCTCCTTAATAGGTTTCACAAACGTATCGATGTCACCAGCACCAATGGTAGCAATTACTTCCACATCAAGATCTTCCAACTTTTGCAACACATCCTTCTTCGAGCATCTGATTTTAACGGGACTGGTAATATTTTTGAAAAGCATATCTGAGGTTACTCCAGGGATAGGTTCTTCACGAGCTGGATAAATATCCATTAGCAAAAGCTCATCGGCCAAACTCAAACTCTTTGAAAACCCTTCTGCAAAATCGCGCGTGCGCGTAAATAGGTGCGGTTGAAAAATAACTGTAATCTTTTTACCCGGATACATTTCTTTCAATGATCGTAGGAATGCTTCAATCTCTGTTGGATGATGTGCGTAGTCATCGATGTAAATCAACTTCTCATTTCGAATTACATATTCAAACCTTCGCTTCACACCACTGAAAGATTCAAGTGCCTCACGAATTGTCAATTCAGGAACGCCAAACTTCATAGCAACCAGCATGGCGGCAATGGCATTTTCCATATTATGAAAACCGGGGACGCCAAGCTTTATCTTCTCAATCTTCTTTGCAAAACCAATCAGATCGAACTCAAAAAAACCGTCCCGGCTAACCGGAACAATGTTGCTGGCAAAAAATTGTCCCCGGCTCGTTCCATATGTTTCTGTCTTTAATTCACGCGCTTCATTCGCGAGCAACGTTATCGATTCATGTATTATGAGATTGCTACTAACCTGGCTGATAAATTCTTTAAAGGAGCAAAGCATCTGAAAATGATCTCCATAAATATCCAAGTGATCAGCATCAGCGGAGGTTACTACTGCAGTATGGGGAAATAATCTTAAGAATGAACGATCAAATTCATCTGCCTCGGCAACAACTATCGTCTCATCATTCACCTCGCCATTCATGACCAGGTTCGATTCATAGTTGGTAGTGATACCACCCAAAAAAGCAACCATATTCTTGCCCGCATGCTTAAGTATATGCGCAATCAAAGATGAAGTTGTTGTTTTGCCATGGGTACCAGCAACAGCTATCGTTTTATAATTCTTCGTCAACAAGCCTAATACCTCAGACCGTTTTAATATTGTAAAGCCGTTTTCTTTTAGGTAGTTATGCTCTACATGGGTTTTAGGAATTGCCGGAGTAAAGATTACTAATGTCTTCTCTTTACAAATGTAGCCTGGAATAAATTCGATCTTATCCTCAAAATGAATTTCCATTCCCTCCTCAATTAACTCGTGGGTTAACGGAGTTGGTGTACGATCATATCCGGCAACACGCAAGCCCTTATGTCTGAACCAACGTGCAATAGCACTCATGCCAATGCCACCAATGCCTAAAAAATAAATACTATCGTATTGATCCAACTTCATTTCTTAACAATCAATTTTTCAATTTCATCAACTATGTCTTCTGCAGCCCGTGGCTTACCTAAGCGACTAATATTTTCGCGCAGCGAATTGCATAATTGTTGATCATAAATAAGCTTAAGCGACTCACTAACCAATGACGCCTTTGCATCACGATCTTTAATAATTTTTGCAGCACCTTCTTTCACCAAAGTCATTGCGTTTTTTGTTTGATGATCTTCAGCCACATTTGGAGAAGGAACCAGAATGCATGGTTTCTTTGCCAAACAGATTTCAGAAATTGATAACGCACCTGCGCGCGAAATCACAACATCAGAAGCCGCATACGCCAGGTCCATCTGCTTTAAAAAATCATGAACACGAATTCTTCTTAAGTCTTTATCCTGAATTTGCGTTTTCACACTTTCGAAATAAAATTTTCCTGTTTGCCAGATTACCTGAACCTGAGAATCAATCAGTTTATCAATGTCGGCCAAAACACTATCATTGATGGTTCGTGCACCCAGACTTCCACCTAAAATCAATAATGTTCTTTCCTTTGTAGACAACCCAAAGTGCTCATGTGCTTTTTCTCTTTTTGAATCAAGATCAAGAATATCCTTTCGTACGGGATTGCCTGTAAAGACAATTTTATCTTTTGGAAAATATTTTTCCATTTCCGGATAGGCCACACACACTTTCTGAACCTTCTCGCCTACTTGTTTATTAGTAAGTCCTGCATAAGAATTTTGCTCTTGAACAAGTGAAGGGATTTTCTTACTGGTAGCCGCTAACAATATCGGACCACTTGCATAGCCACCGGTTCCAATTACTGCGTCAGGCCTAAATTCATTTATAATTCCACGAGCCTTAAAATAGCTTGAGATTAACTTAAAAGGAAGCATAAGATTGGAAAGCGTGAGCTTACGCTGAAGTCCGCTAATCCAAAGGCCTACAATTTTATAGCCTGCGTCAGGTACGCGTGTCATTTCCATTTTTCCTTTTGCACCAACAAAAAGAATTTCTGCATCAGCATGGCGAGTTTTAAATTCATTGGCAATTGCCAATGCCGGAAAGATGTGACCACCCGTGCCACCACCAGTAATAATTAATCGATATGGTCTGTTCGTATTCAAATCTTATTAATGTTCAACTCTATAAAAATATTTCCGATAGCGACCTCACCCCCTACCCCTTTCCAGAGGAGAGGGGTGACTGGTCTTACTAAATTTACCGGTCTTTTAAAGTTCATCTTATCCTTTTTTAACCTGTCCATAATTTCCTCCAGCGGAGAGGGATATTAAGCTGCTTTCGCATCCATATTTTTTTCTTTCATTCCAAGCCCACTGGTTGCAGTTTTTTGTCCCCAGTTTTCTTCGCGCTCACCACGACTCACACTCAAAATAATTCCTACTGATAAACCTGTAAATACCATTGCCGTTCCACCCATACTAATTAGTGGCAACGGTTGCCCAGTGATTGGACCGAGTCCAACTACAACACCCATGTTCACCATAGCTTGGCAGACCAAATCAAAACTTAACCCTGCAGAAAGTAAACCACCGAAAGCACGCTCACTATTGTAAGCTGCTTTCATTCCTCGATGCAGTAGTATGAGATATAGAACTAATACAATTGCTCCACCGATCATACCATATTCTTCAATCACAATAGCGTATACAAAATCAGAATAAGGATGTGGTAAGATATTCCGCTGTTCACTATTGCCAGGTCCCTTTCCAAATATGCCGCCTGTAGCAATAGCTATCATTCCATGCTTAGCCTGAAACGGAAGTTCCGTTCCCTGAACAAAACTCAGGATTCGATTTTTTGCAGTCTCACCCCGAACTCCAAACTTCAACGCGACTGCACCGGCTAACAAACCCACCAACACAAGCATGGCAAGATATTTAACAGGTACGCGACCAATAAACATCACCAACATGCAGGTTGCAAAAAGCAGCATAGCAGTCGATAAATTGGTAAGAGCTATTAGTCCGCAGATTACTCCACACCAAATAAGCATCGGGATCAATGACTCTTTTATATCCTCAATATTCTGTTGCTTCTTGCTAAGCATACTCGCCAGATTAATAATCAAGGCTAAGCTTGCAAAATCAGATGGTTGAAAGGACGTGTTGATAAATGGAAGTGTAATCCAACGAGCCGCGTCATTAATGGTAGTTCCATTAGTGAAAGTATAAATCAATAAGGGAACACTTACCCATAATGCCAATCGAGAGATTTTAGAATAGTATCTATAATCAATTTTATGCGCGAACCACATAGCAGCCAATCCAAGAAATACCATGAAGGTATGTTTGATCAGGTAAGACTCCGGACTTGACGACCTTTTAAACGCCAATGTTCCTATAGAGCTATACACTACTAAGATGCTAATGAGTGAAAGCGTAAAAACCACTGCCCAGATCACCCGATCACCTTGTAGATTTTTATCAGCCCAAATTTTAATCTTTGTTGTCATACCAATGATTTTTCTGTTTCACTTTTCAATTCCAAAACTGCTTCCCGAAACTGATCACCACGATCTTCATAGTTTTTAAATAAATCGAAACTCGCGCAAGCAGGGGAAAGTAAAACCACATCACCTTCTTGAGCAGCTTTCAATGCCAACCTGACAAGTTCTTTCACAGTTTGCGTTTCCAGGATTTCTGGAACAACATCTCCAAAAAACTCTTTTAGCTTACTGTTGTCTTTACCCAAGCAGATTAGCGTCTTTACTTTTTTGGCGACATCGTCTTTGATAAGATTGTAATCATTGCCTTTATCAATGCCTCCGGCAATCCAAATGAGTGGTTGGATAAAACTTCCTAACGCATACACCACTGAATCGACATTAGTTGCCTTTGAATCATTCACGAATTCTACACCTTGAATTGATGCCACAGATTCAAGTCGATGTGGTGCATTATTAAATGACTTCAACCCGGCTTTAATAGAACCCAAATCAGCACCTGCAAAAAATACGGCCGTTACAGCCGACAAGGTGTTGATCAGGTTATGAGGTCCTTTCAAAGTAGTATCCGATTGTGAGATACTGAAAGGTTGTGCTCCCAAATTGAAAACCATTTGCGCACCATCATAATGAGCGGGTGTCGATTTATCTTTTAGAGAGATAGGTATTTTATTAACGGTTATGTTTCTAGTTGAAACCTGTGTTCCAGTAACAGCGTCATCAGCATAGTAAATAAACTGATTTGCCGAGGTCATGTTTTGGATCAACTTGAATTTGGAGTTTATATAGTTCTCCATTTTATATTCATAACGATCCAGATGATCAGGCGTAATGTTTAAAAGAATTCCAATCTCAGGCCGGAATGAAACGGTACCATCTAATTGGTAACTGCTGATTTCAACAACATACCAATCGTGATTTTCCTTCGCAACCTTTCGCGCGAGGCTCTCACCTACATTTCCCGCCAAGGCAACATTGAATCCTGCGGTCTTTAGTAAGTGGTAGGTTAATAATGTGGTAGTTGTTTTTCCATTCGTGCCCGTAATCGCAATCACCTTCCCTTTTAAGTATCGGAAAGCAAACTCCAACTCATCAATTATTTCAATCCCTTTTGATTTGGCCGACTTTATAATCTCAGCCTTGTCAGGAATTCCAGGGCTTTTAATGATAAGTTGTGCGTTTAAAATAAAATCAGTGGAGTGAACCCCTTCTTCGTAAGCAATTGATTCGCTTCTTAACTCAGTTTTATATTTTTCTTTAATACTTCCTTGATCCGAAACGAACACGTCAAATCCGTTCGCTTTCGCTAGCAATGCAGCTCCGGTTCCGCTCTCACCTGCACCTAATATGACTACTCGTTGAGACATTTTGTATTTTAGAATTACGATTTACGATTTTTAGTTTCGTTCAATTTCTTTTTCACTCTCATGACAATCCTTTTATTCCTTGCTATAAGTTCTTCCTTAGTCATCTCACTAAATCGTCAATTGTTCATTGCAAATCGTACATTCTAGTTTCATCTCAGTTTTAATGTAGCCAGTGAAAAAATCGCTAACAGAATTCCCACAATCCAAAACCGAGTCACAATTTTAGACTCATGAATATTTTTCTTTTGATAATGATGATGCAACGGAGACATTAACAATATCCTACGCCCTTCGCCATATTTTTTCTTGGTATACTTAAAGTAAGATACTTGCGTCATCACGGAGAGCAATTCAACAAAGAAGATCCCACACAACACTGGGATCATCAACTCCTTACGAACTGCCAATGCCAACACGGCAATGATGCCACCCATCGAAAGACTTCCAGTATCACCCATAAATACTTGGGCTGGGAATGAGTTGTACCATAAAAACCCTAAGCAAGCTCCCACAAAGGCGGTACAGAAAATTACTAACTCACCCAGATTAGGGATGTACATAATATTCAGATAACTACTAAAGTCAACTCGGCCTGAGAGGTAAGCAAAGATTGCCAACGTTAAACCAATGATTGCCGAAGTACCAGCAGCCAATCCGTCAATTCCATCTGTAATATTCGCGCCATTGGAAACAGCTGTGATCACGAATATTACGAGTAGTGTATAAACAATCCACGTATAACTTTTATCAATCCAAGGCAACAAGCTGCTGTAATCAAACTCATTGTTCTTCATAAAAGGAACGGTTGTTGTGGTTGACTTAACATCTCGGTATTGTAATTTATCACCTGTCTCAGGTTGCATTACTTGAAGACTTGTAACCGTAGCTGGTTTTACCTCACGCACCACCACACTTTCATTAAAGTAAAGTGTAAGTCCAACGATTAATCCAATCGTCACTTGCCCTACAATTTTAAATCGACCTGCCAGTCCTTCCTTATTTTTCTTGAAGACTTTAATGTAGTCATCTAGAAAACCAATTAGTCCTAACCAAACTGTGGTGGTGATTAAAAGGATAACATAAACGTTATCCAACTTTGCCAGTAGCAAGGTTGGAATTAAGATAGCTGCGATAATAATGAGTCCGCCCATCGTTGGTGTTCCTTTCTTCTGCAATTGACCGTCCAAACCAAGATCGCGAATATCTTCACCCACTTGCTTCTTGCGTAAATAATTAATTAACCTCTTTCCTAACGTTATGGTGATAACCAATGACAACACAGCCGCTGCACCTGCGCGAAATGAAATGTATTGAAACAACCCTGCCCCGGGGAAGTCAAAATTCTTTTCGATATAGTTGAAAAAATAGTACAGCATTAGTTGCTAAACATTTTTAACATCCGTGTCAAAACTTCTTTATCGTCAAATGGGTGCTTAACTCCCTTTATCTCCTGATAATTTTCATGGCCCTTACCTGCTACTAAAATGATGTCCTTTTCTTTTGCCATCATGCAAGCAGTCTTAATGGCTTCTTCACGATCCACCATCACCAATGTTTTCTTTGCATCCGTAGGGCCTACTCCTGTTTGCATTTCTCTAATGATTTCCATCGGATCTTCACTACGTGGATTGTCGGAAGTAAAGATCACTTTCGTGGAATACTTGCACGCAATAGCAGCCATCAACGGTCGCTTAGTACGATCGCGATCACCGCCACAGCCAACAACTGCAATCACCTGTTCATTCCCTGAACGAAAATGTTCAATAGTCTCCAGCACATTTTTTAATGCATCGGGTGTATGTGCATAATCAACAATGGCAGTAAATTTTGATCCCGGCATTATTAATTCGAAACGACCGCTAGCCCCTGTCATTGCCGATAGTTTTAGCAATACTGATTCAGGATCTTCTTCTAATAAACAAGCCGCTCCGTAAACAGCTAATAGATTATACGCATTGAAATCACCAATTAATTTGAACCAGACATTCCGTTCAGCAATTTCTAGTTCTAAGCCTTCAATGGAATTCGTGATAATCTTTCCTTTGAAGTCGGCCATTTTCTTAAGCCCGTATGTTTGCTTTTTGGCCTTGCTATTTTGAAGCATTACCATTCCGCGCTTGTCATCTACATTAACTAAAGCAAATGCGGATGCAGACAATCCATCGAACAATCCTTTCTTAGCTCGAATGTAGCTTTCAAACGTACGATGGTAGTCAAGGTGATCATGAGTAATATTTGTAAAAATCGCTCCAATAAAATTCAACCCTTCAATTCTGCTTTGAGCCACTGCGTGCGAACTCACTTCCATGAAACAATGCGTACAGTTTTCCTTCAGCATTTCTACCAGCAATTCATTTATTTGAATCGGATCTGGCGTGGTGTGTGTTGCTACAATTTCTTTATCCACAATTTTATTAACAACTGTGGATAACATTCCGCATCGGTATCCGAGATAAGTAAAAAGCTTAAATAACAACGTTGCAACCGTTGTCTTTCCATTTGTTCCGGTTACACCAATCAATTTAATTTTTGACGATGGGTTTCCGTAAAAGTTTGCAGCAACAATACCGAGTGCTTTCGCACTGTCTTTTACTGTCACATACGTTGATTTATCAGACATTACTTCTGGTAATTTCTCGCCAACAACAGCAACAGCTCCGTCTGCAATAGCTTTTTCAATAAACTTATGACCATCAGACTGGGTGCCTTTTACCGCGATAAACAGAAAGCCAGGTTGTACTTTTCGTGAATCAAAAGCAATTCCCTTCACATCTACATTCATATCGCCTGAAGTAGAAGTGATGTGTACTCTATATAATATGTCCTTTAACTCGGCCATTATCCTAATCGTAAATAAATTCGTGATCCTTTCGAAATTCTTGAACCCGGTAAAATGGATTGTTGTGTTACCCTACCCTTTCCTTCAAACGAAACCCGCAATCCTGATTTTTCAAGCAAGTAAATTGCATCTCTATAGGTCATGCCCATTACATCGGGCACCTGGTCTTTTACAACAGCATTCTTTTTCCAAACTACCGCACTTCCGCTAATCGAAGCTTTGATCCATTCTTCTTCAGTAGTTGAATGATTTGAAACTCCCAATTCATTGCTCAGCATAGTAAGTTCTTGTTGATTACCTGCACGGATGGTTGGAAATACGCCAGCTTCTAAAACTTTCTTTTTCTCCATCTCTCTATGGAGATTAAGATCACGCGCATAAATATTATCAGCAATGTCTTTGAACACCGGGCCCGCTACATTATTGCCATATTGATAAAATCCACGTGGATTTTTAATCAACACAATTGCTGAATACTTTGGAGCATGAGCAGGGAAATATCCAACGAATGAAGTGATGTATCGTTTTTCGTATCGACCATTCTCAAGAATCTGTGCAGTGCCTGTCTTGCCAGCAATGCGATAATTAGAATTTTTTAAATTTTTAGCAGTACCATTATCCACAACACCTTCTAATAATAGACGGAGTTGGTTTAAGGTTTTGTTTGAACAAATTTTTCCAGTAAGCGCATCTGTTTCGAAATCATCCTTAATGCGATCAGCCTTGCTCACTGATGTAACAAATACTGGCCTAATCATTTTACCATCATTGGCTACAGCATTATACAAAGTAAGGGTATGTAGTGGTGTAATCTCCAACCCATAGCCGTAGGCCATCCAAGGCAAAGTGATTCCGCTCCACCCTTTATCCGTAGGACGAGTTATTTTAGGATATGCTTCACCAGTAATTTGCAAACCCAATGGCTTCGACATTTTTAACTTATCAACATAATCCAAAAATTTAGAAGGGCGAGTTCCAAAATGTTTATCCGTTAGCTTAGCCATGGCCACGTTTGATGATAACTCGAATGCTTGCTGAATCGTAATTTTACCATAGCCACCTTCGTGATGATCTCTTACTTTCTTATTGTAGAAAGTATACTCGCCATTTCCAGTATTAATAGTGTCTTCCAGATTAATATTGGTTTCTTCCAACAGCGCCATCATGGTCACCAGCTTAAAGGTGGAACCCGGCTCGATGGAAGCCCCTATTGCATGATTGAACTTTTCAATAAACTCTCCGTGGCCATCGCTACTTAAGTTTGAAATTGCTTTGATGTGACCAGTCTTAACTTCCATAACTACCACGGTGCCTTCATCGGCATTGTGTAGTTTCATGGCGCGATATAAAGAAGTCTCGGCAACATCCTGCAAGTTGATGTCGATAGTTGTATGGATATCTAATCCATTAATTGCTTTTACATTGTTGCCATCAAATACCGGCTTCCAAGTACTACCTGCAATTTTTTGAAACAGCGCCTCACCATCTTTTCCGCCCAACACGTCATCAAAACTATATTCAAGTCCAGCACCTTGACCGTCTTCATTAACATACCCAACAGTCCTCTGGCTCAGGTTTGAGAACGGCCTGTAGCGAACATCAATTTTTTCAAAAATCACCCCGCCTTTATAGCGACCTTCGCGAAAGATTGGCCACTTAGACATTTCTTTTTTTGTTTGATAGTTAATCTGCTTGCGATTAACTACAATGTATTGCCGACCTGATGCCCGCGCATCTTTTAATAATTGCTTATACTCGGTTGCAGATTTATCGCGGTAGTAACGCGCTAAGTGTAAACTCAGTGAATCAATTCCTTTTCTGAAAACTTCGTCCTTTGATAAGGTTGGGTCAATCGCTACTTTATAAAAAGGCAAACTGGTAGCCAACAAACTTCCATTGTCGGAATAAATGTTGCCGCGAGTCGCTTTTATTTTCTTGTAATCGAAGTTTATCTCTTCGCTCATCTTCACCCACTTGTCACCTTCTACAAATTGTATGTGCCCAATCTTTGCGGCCACACAAACAGCAAAAACCATCACACATAAAAATGCAACCCGTACGCGTACTAATATTGATTTCTTAATATTCACCTTTCTCTACTACTAGTTTATAGGGTGGATTTAAACTTTCTTTCAGACCTAATTCTTTAACTCTTCTTGCTACCTCACTTTGCTTGCTCGCATACATAATGTCCGCTTTCAATGTGGTGTAGTCTGCACGTAAGTCTTCAACCTCGGTTTGCATCTTGTCAATTTTTCTAGTCGCCTTCTCTGCATGATGCGTGTTACTTATATAGAGTAAACTCAGCAGCATCGCGAAAAGTATTTTTGGTAGGTATTGTGTAGGAAAGCCTTCTTCGAAATATGATTCGAGTTTTAACTTCTTTTCAAGACCTGAGAAAATGCTAGTACCCGTACTCGGAGTAGAAGGCTTTACCCGAGATTCGTTTCCGCGTGTTGGTGCTTGTATTCTGAATTTATTGTCTGCCATAACTTCACCGATTTATTACCTCACCCCTGCCCCTCTCCAGAGGAGAGGGGTTAGAGATGTTATATCTTTTCAGCTACCCTAAGTTTAGCACTCCGGGCTCTGTTGTTCTCTGCTACTTCTGCTTCCGAAGCCTCGATAGGCTTGCGGTTTATTGATTGAAAGGGTTTGATTGGATTTCCATAAAAGTCTTTTTCCAATTCGCCAAACACCTTTCCCGTGTTTATATAGTTCTTCACCATTCTGTCTTCCAGCGAATGATAGCTCATTACTACCAACCTGCCCCCCGCTTTCATCACATCGCCACATTGGTGCAAAAAATCTTCAAGTGCCTGCATCTCTTGATTTACTTCAATGCGCAGCGCCTGAAACACCTGGGCGAAATATTTAAACTCCTTTCCTCGTGGAGCTATGCTTTGCAATGCAGTCTTCAAATCCTGCGTAGTAGTGAAAGAATTATTTGCGCGCGCTACAACAATAGTTTTTGCTGCGGTGCGCGCGTTCCTCAACTCGCCATACATGCCAAAGATTTTATGCAATGCTTCTTCCGAATACTCATTTAAAATCTTGGCTGCGGTAAGTTTTCCTTTTTGATCCATGCGCATATCCAACGGGCCTTCAAACCGGGTCGAAAAACCACGCGCAGGCGAATCAATCTGGTGCGAAGAAATTCCGAGATCGGCTAAAATCCCGTCTACCTCTTTCACTGCGTTTAACTTTAGATATTGTTTCACGTATCTAAAGTTTGCCTGACAAAATGTAAAAGAACGACTGCTAATATTTTCTGCTTGCTTTCTGGCATCCTCGTCCTGATCGAAGGCAATCAGTTTTCCTTCTTTCAGATTTTCGAGTATTGCCATACTGTGCCCACCACCACCAAATGTTACATCTACGTAAATACCTTCTGGCTTTATCTGCAAACCTTCCAAGCACTCACGTAACATTACAGGTTGGTGATACATGGCTTTAAGCTTCAAGTCTCAAGCTGCAAGCTGCTTTCGTTCACCATCCAGTTTATCAATGAACTTACTTATCATCTTTTGCTCCTGCCTCACCATATCCAACAACTCATTTATTAATTCCGCACTTACCCACTTTCTTCTACTTACCACCAGCGTATGAGTTTCCAATTCAAATGCCGATCCTTGCGAAATTTCTACATACCTTATATACTCCTTCACACTTCGCTTTGCACTTCCCTCTGCTATGTTTGACGGGATGGAACTTGAACTTCTTGTCATTTGCGATCTTAGTCCATACTTTTCCTCATGAGGAAGATGCGGAACAACCTCATATACTTTGTCAACTATGTCCATTCCTAATTGCCAAATCATAAGTTTTTTAAAGTCTCTCATATTATGTTGCTTCCCATTTGGCTGCAAGCCGCAGGCTACACGCAGTTTTATCTTAATTTTTTCTGTTAATTCAATGAACACAAATTCGTTACTTCATTCAAACCAATCAGTTCGCACTAACAACTTGCAGCCTGAAGCCTAAATCCTGTAGCCAAAAAAGAGCTACTCATTCAGATACTTTTCAGCCAGCTTAGACAATTCACCAGGATCTTGAATCAGGTGCTTCTCATAGATCGATGGATTCCAAATCTCAACTTTGCTCCCGGTGCCAACCAACATCGCATCTTTTTCTACTTGCGCGTAAGCCAGCATGTTTTTAGGAATTAGAAACCGGCCGTTGTTATCCAACTCTACCGTAACTACTCCCGACAAAAAGTTGCGCTGTAGTTTGCGATACTCTTCGTTGAACTCGTTAAGACCTGAAATTTTTGAGAAGACCTTTTTAAACTCCACCATAGGGTAAATAATAAGGCATTGCTCGAAACCCCGCCTGATAACAAGCTCCTGCCCACCGCCATCTGGCTCGGGTAGTTGGGTTTTGATACGCGCTGGCAGCACCATTCTGCCTTTGGCATCAAGCTTACACTCATATTCGCTGGTGAAGAAAGTCATGACTTTGTAGTGGTTGTCTATTTTCCTCTAAACAAACATAAGTAACTTTCAACCACTTCCAACCACTTTACCCCACTTTTTTACATTTATCAGCAAAAAAGGATGCTAAATCGAGGTTTATGTCTCCAGTTTATGTCTCCCGTTTGGGCTGAGCGCAGGATTACAGGGGATTTAGCTGTTAGGCGAAAACAGGGAATTGGTGAGAATTGAGTGGGTATTAGCTGGAGAATGTTGGGACAGCTACCAATATCAACTTGGAAATTGATGGCTGCTTGAGGTATAAAATGTTGAGAAATTCTTGGGCGGCCCTGCCTGCTATCGCTCAAAGCCAACACGCGCAGGCCGGGCTGTTCGCTGCAAGTCCTCGCCACCACGCACTCCCGATAGCTAAGCTATCGGAACCAACACGGCTGTGGGCTTTCCGCTGCCATCCCTGCCGCGAGGGTCGTTTTCATTTTAGTAAAATGATGCAAAGACGGCACAAGCGTGACGCTTGCGCCAGAGTTGGGCAGTTTTCTAGGTTACGGTCACAATGCGTTAGAGGGATTGATTTTTCCGTCTTGGCCAATTCCAAGCGTACGCTACAATCGTTGAAGTAATTAAAACTTCAATGATTGCTAAGAATACATAGAACGCTCGCCAAGGAGAAATAGAAGATACACCGACCAAGGCCACAAAAATTGTAAAAAATATTCCGAACACGATATTTAGCCACCTGTTTAGAGATGGTTTTAAAACGATAGAAAGAAAAACCATAACCGCTGGAATCGCTAGAAGCAAAGAGGCAATAAATAATTTTAAAGGGCTATCTAACATGTTAACACCGCTCACTAGCCCTCCTACCTTCTTCGGAACATACAGTTCAAAGTAATCGCCATACAAATAGCAGAGCGTCACAGATGTCCACAAAGCAGAAAGTTTAATCTTAATATTGAATTTGAAGTCTTCTAATTTATTTACTTTCATAATACATATGTCTTTTACGTTTGTTAACTTATTCCATTTTCAAGCCCTCCACAGGATTTGATTTCGAAACTTTTCTGATCTGTAGAGAGACCGTTGTCAATACAACAACTATCAAAAGAGCTACTGCGATGATTGTACCCGAATAGTCGATAGGCATGTGATATTCGTAGGCAAATTCAAGCACGAACTTTAAAAGCACAAAGCTGATGGGCGCACCTATAACCAATGCAGCTATAAAAAGTATCCAATATTGCTTGGTCACATTAAGAGCAATATTTTTTGTATTGGCGCCCATTACTTTTCGAATACTAAATTCCTTTACCCTTCCCGTGACATTCAGCGTCATCAAGCCGTACAATCCTAAGCTTGCCAATAATACCGCTATCAATGCGATCCCTCTCCAAAACTTGCCGTGCGTACTCATCTGAGAATAATAGTCGCCCCACACATCTTCTTGCAAGCTTCCTTGAAACGGAATTTGAGGATAGAGCTTTGCCCATTCAGCTTGCAACGCTTTGTAGGTTTTAATCTCTGTACCCTCTGCCGCTTTCAACGACAAGTAACGATAATCTTCTTTATTTGCGACTTTGAAAATGAGTGGGCGTATAGGCTTAAAGAAATTGGAGCTGTGAAAATCCTTCACCACGCCCACTACTTCAAATCGAATGCTATCAATTTCAACTTGTTGCCCAATGGGCTGTTCCCATCCCGGTAGTAATTGGGATAGGTTCTTGACTAAAAATTCGTTTACTATGATGGCCTGTTTGTCACCGTTTTCCTGCTTATTAAAAATCCTTCCGGCTGCTAGCTCGATACCCAGCGTTTCAAAGTAGTGAGCGTCTACCGAAAGCTGGTCTACTTCGTATTCCCGTTCCGGCAGATGAACAACCGCGGTGGTGTTGCTCTTGGCTATGTGGTGTTTGGAACCTGAAATAGAAATCACATTGGGGTCTTGAGCCATGACGGCACCCAATTGGTCATAGGCTAATTGATCCGGCACTGCGGCATAAATTGCTTCTGCTTTATTATATCCCCAAGGGCGCTTTACCATATATGCTGAGTTTTGTGTGAACATCACCGCACTGGTCATAAGTATGCATGCGAGAATTAATTGAAATGTGAGAAAAAGTTTTGTTATGGGATTTTTCTTTCCAAACTGAACAGAACCTTTTAGAATATTTACTACCTGAAATCTTGAGATATAAAATGCAGGGTAAATGCCCGAGGCGATAGCGGTAAAAAGTAGTATGGCTAAAAGATACATCCATAGCGTCCGATCATTGAATGTAAATTCGGTACTGAAATAGTTCATTTGCTCAAACCAAGGGATGATGACAAACCGCCCCAACAGCACACCCATGATGAGCGCAAAAAAAGTGATGACGATATTCTCCGATAAAAACTGTACGATTACTGTTTTGCGCGAAGCGCCAATGGATTTGCGAACACCAATTTCTTTCAGTCGTTTGGCAGCCGATACAATGGCGATGTTAATGTAATTGAAACAGGCCAACGTCATCATAAATAAGCTAATCACGCTGAGGAAAATAATCGACTTATAGTCCGAAGCCGAACTGCCGGTAATATCCTCCTTTATATTTTCAGCATGTTGATGCAACGTTACCAGTGGCTCAAAAACGAAAGAGGAAATAGCCCAGTCATTTTTTATGGCCCTGTTTTGAATGGTTTTGTATTTTTCCATTCGTGCTGCGATGGCTACGATATCTGATGGCTGCCCGACTTGTATGAAAGTAGCATTTACTGGTTCCGTCCAATCCTGAAAGTCATAATCAGGCTCAGCGATTTTGAGGTTATCAAAGTGGAGAAGAAACTTAAAATCAAAGCTGCGTGACTCCGGAAATTTTTTGGCCACACCCGTTACTTTAAATACTTTAGTCCTTTCTTTTTCAAAATTCAACTGAATGTTTTGACCGATAGGGTTCTCGTCACCAAAATATTTGATCGACATTTCTTCGCTGAGGATAATGCTATTAATATCCTGTAACGAACCGGATGTTCCCCACTTCAATGGGAAAGTGAACATCTCGAAAAATGCTGCATCGGTATAGCTTATGCGTTCGTGGAACACATTGGCCTCTTGTTTCACCACTACGTTTCTGTTCTGTATGCGACACATTTTTTTTACTTGCGCAAAGTCTTCTTTTAACATTTCACCCAAAGGCCGTGGAGTGATTCCATATTGTTGCTCAGTACCATCGCGATTAGCAAAAAAAGTAGCGAGATAAACCACATTTTTGTTTTCATGGAATTGATCTGTTCTAAATGTGTACTGCGCAAAGGCGTATAAGAGGATACATATACCAATAGCTGCGGATAATCCAAAAATATTGATAAACGAGTTTAATGGATTTTTCATCAAACCCCGAATTGAAATTTTAAAGTAGTTGTTGAACATAGCGTATTGATTTATGTGTTGAATTGCTGACAAATTCTTTACCAACGAAGGCCTAAGTAGCTTGACCATCTCCCACGTATAAATTCTTTTTGCCTTATGAATGGAAAATCGCGCAACGTTATCTTGAAAGATTTCCTCCATATCGCCTTCGATTTCTTCGAGGTATTCTTTCTTTACAAAGAAGCGGAGAATCTTGACTGGCCATTGGGGTGGGTGACACATAGTTGATAGTTCTTAGTTATTAGTTAGCAGGGATTTCATTTTGTCATTTTCTCCATTTGCAATAGCCGCTAGTTAAGATTAATCACTAATTGCTATTAACTACTAACTAAATTGTAATGCCAATTTCGGCATGGATTCCCAAAGACCCGCCCGAATGTCCTTCATCTCTGCCAAAACTTTATGCGCATGAGAAGTAGTGGAGTAGATGCGCTTGCGTTTACCGCCTCTTTTTTTTGTAGCATCGCCAAACATAGAAGTTAGAAATCCTTTTTCTTCCATGCGCTTCAATGCAGATTGGATGGAGCCAACACTCAACTTATCCTTCAAACGTTCTTCCAACTCTCGCTTGATTTCGACACCGTAGGCATCTTGCTGCAGTGCGGCCACAGTCAATAACACTAGCTCTTCAAACTCACCCAGTTTTGTTTTTTTCATCTTCAAGTGGAATAATGGTATTAATCGTAATTGCAGTAAATATAGTTACATATTTTATTCGTATTTGCAGTTTATATGTTTTATTAAAATTATTGCATTGAAAATCAATTACTTATCATATTTTAATAAACATTGATTTAAAAATAAACACCGTTTATTAATTTTGCCCGTATCAGTCAAGAAAATATGGGAGTAAAAGAGAGAAAGGAGCGAGGCAAAGTTGAGATGAGGGATAAAATCCTCCTTATTTCAAGCATCGTCTCCCTTTTTAGGGGACGATGCGCACTTGATTCGTTTGATTTGCACGATTATGAATACCTTTAAAAAACTCTCACTCCAACTGTATCCCGCCCGAGGCAGGAGTCGATACGTGGCGAGAAACGAACCAGAACATTATTACATACTTGATG
>ENA-ORBV01002174-ORBV01002174.1-microbial-mat-metagenome-genome-assembly--contig:-NODE-2174-length-41923-cov-33.675047_pt1 | contig 41923 bp, 36 predicted proteins | sample MGYA00237777_ERZ505514 | MGnify/ENA primary metagenome ERZ505514 (study PRJEB26160, sample SAMN06269048) | microbial mat metagenome | isolation source: Oligotrophic lake microbial mat | place... | reverse complement strand
GGAAGAAACTCCCATCCCAGATTTACCGGTAACCAAAAAGTCATCATTCAGAAGTAAAAAGTACCATCCTTAGTGAATCAAACTCATTACTTATTACTCATTACTCATCGCATAAATGTTACCTAAATCTTCATTCGGAGCATACTCACAATTCACCACTCACCAAATAGTCAAGTATCATTGGTCTAAGTAAAACACTCGGCTTAGAAGGCATCCCGATACCCGCTACCCGCTACCAATTGCCCCCTCAATCCACAATCAACATCGCATCCCCATAAGAAAAGAACCGATATTTTTCTTTCATGGCAACTTTATACGCTTCCATAGTTAGATCGTAACCCATAAAGGCTGCAACCATGATTACAAGGCTAGTTTTAGGTAAATGGAAATTCGTAACCATTGTGTTACAGATCGTAAAGTCATATGGTGGATGAATGAACAAATTGGTCCATCCTTCCTCCGGTTTTAGTTTCCCTGATGCGGAAACAGCGCTTTCACAAGCTCTCATTGTTGTAGTTCCGATTGCACATATTCTGCGATTTTCTTCCAAACCTTTATTTACAATATCGCAGCAGCTTTTATCTACTTTAAAATATTCCGCATCCATTTTATGTTTTGATAGGTCTTCTACATCAATACTTCTGAAAGTTCCTAATCCAACGTGTAAAGTCAATTCTGCAAAATTTACTCCTTTAATTTCGAGTCGCTTTAATAATTCACGGCTGAAATGCATACCTGCAGTAGGCGCGGCTACAGCACCTTCATGTTTTGCAAATACGGTTTGATAACGTTCCTTATCCTCCTCATCCGGTTTGCGTTTGATATATTTTGGAAGCGGTGTTTCTCCCATAATATCGAGAATACGTCTTAATTCCTCCGCGGACCCATCATGTAAAAAACGTATGGTTCTTCCTCGCGAAGTGGTATTGTCAACAACTTCAGCAACTAACATATCATCATCACCGAAATACAATTTATTTCCAACGCGAATTTTTCTTGCCGGGTCAACCAAAACATCCCATAAATGCATTTCGCGATTTAATTCGCGCAACATAAATACTTCAATTTTAGCACCGGTCTTTTCCTTGCGACCATACAAACGCGCAGGAAATACCTTTGTGTTATTTAGTACCATTACATCGTGCTCTGTAAAATACTCTAGAATATCTTTAAATTTTTTGTGGACGATCTTACCTGTTTTTCGGTGAACCACCATCATTTTCGAATCGTCGCGGGCGGCTGTAGGGTGCTGTGCAATAATGTCTTTGGGGAGTTCGAAATTGAATTTTGATAACTTCATAAAACTTACGGGTTTTAATTTTATGCATCACAGAACTTCTGTAACGCGGGCGCAAAATTAACGATATTATAACGAAATCAATGCAAACTATAGAATATCTTTGATGCAAATATGATAGCCTTACTCAGAACGATATCAGAAACCTGCTCACTTGTATTCCAGGAATTGAAGAATAATAAGCTGCGAACCTTCCTTTCCCTGCTTGGTGTGTCGATCGGAATTTTCTGCATAATCGCTGTTTTAAGTGCGGTTGACTCCCTCAAAAGAAATATGGAAAGTGGGTTGGATAAGTTGGGAACTAATATGATCTACATCCAAAAATGGCCTTGGCAATTCAGTAATGAGGAATATGCATGGTGGGATTATGTGAAGCGTCCTTCTATGAAATATGCTGAATATAAAATGCTTGACGATAAACTGGAAGGTGCTGAAGCGGTTTGTGTGGAAGTTTGGTTAAATCTGGATGAAGTAAAATATCAGCATAATACCTTACAAAATGTGCAGGTTAGTGGTGTAACTGAACAATACGATAAAATTTATAGTCTCAATTTTAAAGACGGCAGATATTTTGTACCGAATGAATCCGTTGGAGGATCAGAGGTAGTTATTTTAGGATTTGAAGTTGCAGAAAAATTATTTCCGCCAAATATTAGTCCCGTTGGAAAATATATTTGGTTGCGCGAAATTGACCGACAATATAAAATGAAGGTAATTGGGGTGTTGGAAAAGGAAGGATCAAGCATTATTGATATTTCGAATGATAATACCATTTTAATGCCCTTCAATTATATAAGAAGGGTAGTGGATATGAATAGCGGATTTATAGATCCTGTAATTGAAGTAAAACCGAAGGAAGGGGTAACGGCTGATGAAATTAAAGATGAAATTTATCCCATTATGCGCAGTGCAAGAAATTTACATCCGTTGGAAGAAAGTGATTTTGCTGTGAATGAAGTTACACTCGCAGCAGATGCATTGGACGACATGTTTGCAGTATTAAATATTGTAGGTTTAATTATAGGTGGCTTTAGTATTCTTGTAGGCGGATTCGGAATTGCAAATATTATGTTCGTTAGTGTGAAAGAACGCACTAATATTATCGGCATAAAAAAAGCACTGGGCGCTAAAAATTATCTCATACTCACCGAATTTTTAATTGAAGCAATTATTTTATCTCTTATCGGTTGTGTGGTCGGATTAATTCTGGTCTGGTTCGTAATGTTTATGGCGGATAAAGCCACCGACTTTGGTTTTTTATTATCTCTGAAAAATGCATTGATCGGAACAAGTATCGCAGTTGCAATTGGCGTAATTGCAGGAATAATTCCGGCAATTACTGCATCGAAGATGGATCCGGTGGAAGCGATAAGATCGAAGTAGGAATGGAACAGCCGAGTGGTGAAATGTACCAATGTACCAATGTGTAAATGTACCAATGTGTAAATGTACCAATGAACAGCCGGGCACTATTCAATTATAAAATTACCCGATTAATAAATTAACAAATACATTCTCCTTCGACCTACCAGGTTTTTTTTAACCTGTGAGGTCTGAGGGAAGGGGGAAATTAATGGAGAATGGTGAGTTGTGAATGGAGATTGGAATAGCCCAAATGTAGGGTCAAGTTCAGTTTCTGGGGAGCAGCTACAATCCATTATCTTCTGTTTTTATTAAAGTGGAATTTACTTTAGCATCAAAATTCATTTCCGGTTGACAGTCAACCAAATTTGACGCAGTAAAATTTATGCGACAACACCGGGATAAATTAAGCGAAAAGCTATCCAAGATGACAAAAGAAGAAATATTAGCTTATTTCAAAAAACGCCAAACCGAAACCACCGTAAAACCCAGTGCATAAATGCTGTTGTAATGAAAAACATTTATCATTCTCCACAAAAAAACAAAAACATCTAAAACTGTGTCTTATTTAATGCGTTTCAGGAGTTGCTAATATTTTTTAGGCTAACTTATTTTATAAATTGCATTTGGTCTAATTGACTAAAAATGCTTCCTGATAAAAAAAATTAAATATTTGTTTAAGTTTTAACATGTTACATATTGGTAAAATTTATTTGCAATCGATTGCATTCAATTAAATTTGTCACTTACGGGTTGCCTTTTTAATATAGCAACTATATTATCTATTTTATCCATCTCCAACTCTACAAAAAATCCAGCCACAAAACGCTCCGCGTTGTCGGCAGTTATTTTATCATCCAGGCTGCTAAACGCAATCTGCTTGCGATTTTGAGGGGTAATAAAATCCATACACCATTTTTTTCGAAAGGTAGTATGCCTTTATATATTTATTTAGTAGTTTTGGTGATGGTTTTAATGGAGGAGTTTTCCCACACTCGATACGTATCGGGTGTGCATTATATACCATGCTAAAACAATCGAAACTATGAAGACAGTTATAAATTTAGCATCTTATAGAAAAGAAGACTGGAATAGATTTAAGGAATCTGCTGATGATAAGGAGAAACTTCATGATACATGGGATGAATGGAGAAAATCTTTTATGAATACAAAAGTAAGCCTTGAAAGCGAAGGTTTTAACGTTAGAGAAGTGATATTGGATATCGATGATTTAATTCAGTTTTGTCGCCAAAAAGGATTGAAGAATGATGGCAGCACTAGGTCGCAATATGTATCAAGACCATAAATAGGGAAAAAATTGAGACAATAAAACAAATCATAACTCAATGGTATCCATTGAAAGAAATAGCACACCAATACGCTGATTTGAATTATCAGGAAACGGAAGTAGAAGATATTTTATGGAACCTCAAAATAAAATTTGATTTTCCAAAAGAAAGTCAATATGAAGTAGTTTGGGCAGCGGATGTGACCTTGCTGCGTCTTGGCTCAGATTTACGAACATTAAAAACATCAAACAATCGTAAAAAAAGATAACAATTATGAAATTACAGAAAATATTATCTTATTAAACAATCATAACCATTTTCTACTCATGTAACCAGGAAAACGAAAGTGAATTTTATCTTCCCGCTGAATGGGAAAATCAATCCGGAGTTATTATTGGTGGGCTTGATGATGCTGCCTCTTTTGAAATGGCAACACAACTTAGTAAAGCGACAAAAGTTTACAGTATTGTTGTTGATTCAATGAAGGCAACTTTTATTAAAAAACTTTCTGCTGCAGGTGCAAATATTGACAGCATTGTTTTTATGCATTCTTCGGAGGGTTTTAGTTTTGCTGAACGGGATGGATTGCTTTTTATGAAAAACAGGAATGGAAATATACAGTTGGTAAATTTTGAATGGAATTCTTATGGATGGTATTTTGAGAAAGAGTTTAAAGGTTATATTGAGGAAGATAAAAAAAAGAGAGTGAAATATATAACAACCCTTCACAAAGAATTTCCTCATCCGGTAATTTCTTCCCGAATGGTTAATGAAGGAGGCGCTGTGGAAACAAACGGCAAAGGTACAATTCTACAGGTTGAATCAGTTAACCTGCAACGCAATCCAGATATGACTATAGATCAACAGGAATTGGAACTCAAAAAGGTTTTAAATGCAAAAAAGATAATCTGGTTAAAAGAAGGTGCCGATGAAGACCCTTTCGGATGGGCGACGCTTATTACAGAAAACTATTTTGGTGTTGGTGTATTGGGTCATGTTGACCAATTTTGTCGTTTTGTAAATGATTCCACTATATTAATTTCATTTCCAGATTCCGCAGAGGCAGCAATTGATCCTGTAAAAAAAATCACCTTGGAACGGATGAAAATAAATTATGAAATCCTCAAAAATGCTACCGACCAGGATGGAAAACCATTCACGATTATTAAGATGCCGGTTCCTGACAACGATTATATGACTTTTGCATTAGATACGGTCAACATGAATGAGGAAATAAGTTTTCTATCCTGGAGAATTCTTGCAGAGCAAAAAAAAATTTCCATTGGCGACACAGTTCACTTTGTTCCATCAAGTAGTTACATGAATTTTTTAATAACCAACGAAACAGTTTTTGAATCAAAATATTGGACAGAGGGAAAACCAGAAGCATCAAAAGCAAAAGATGAACAAGCAAAACAAATATTGCAGCAATTTTTCCCTGACAGAAAAATATATCAGATAAATACTGTTGAAACTAATCATAACGGAGGAGGACTTCATTGTTGGAGTATGCAACTTCCAAGGTAGTATAATCAGTAACGCATTAATAGCCAGCTTCCCAATAAAACTTCATGCTGCTTCGTTTTGACCGAGCAGCAAAGAAAAAATCAACAAATAAGGATTAAACGCAGTTAAGTGTCCCAATCATTTTCACTGTAATGCTTGTCAGCTTAGGCTTATTGGCAAGAGGGCAGCTATGCAAGGTGTTTTTAAAGTTGCATTAATAATTGCTTTAGGCTCTGCTGCAGGTGATGCAATGTTTTACTGCAAGGTTGGCCTGTTGCCTGCAATTCTAGTTTTTTCAGTAATAATTATCCTTTAAAAGATCATTAATCATTTTAGGGCGCAAAACAGTTACTTTGAGTGGTTCTTGCAATGCCAATTAGTGCATTTGATTGAAAATGGCATGTTCAATGTCGAATCGTTAAAAAAAGAAGAATTACCAATGTCAAATTATCAAATGAAAACGGCCTCGACCTCTCAGGTTTAAGAAACCTGTGAGGTCTGAGGGAAGGGGGAAATTAATTATCAAAGGTTTTTGCAGTTTGCTATATGAAAGGTTCATTAACGAAGTTGCTTCAACACAATAACGATAAACATTCTTGTAATAACTGTTTCTTATCCACCGGCACAACCCCGGAAGATTCACAAACCAATCCGCCCGCAATATTTGCTATGCCTGCTGTGAGTTGTGCATCAGCATTAACTGCAAGACAAAGTGCAGCTATACTTATAACCGTATCACCTGCCCCGGAAACATCTGCAACATTGCGCAAATAGGCATCTTTTTTGAAGAATTTTTTCCCGGTTTTTATAAAAATGCCATGTTCCCCGAGTGTGATCATGGTGGAATTGTTTTTTAATTGTTTTTGTAAAATATCGGCAGCTATATTTAAACTTCCTAAATCACCGGCGTCAATATTAATATTTAAACTTTCTTTAATCTCCCTTAAATTCGGTTTAAACAAAGTGCAATTTTGATAAGCAAAGAAATTTTTCTTTTTTGGATCTACCGCAACAGGAATATTATTTACATTACATATTTCTATAACAGCCATAATAAAATTTGCAGATAACATTCCTTTATCATAATCCTCAAATATTAAAACGTCGGGTTTTTCCTTTTTCAGAAAGGAAGTTAAAGCGTTCAATACTTTTTTTTCCATGGCTGCATCCAAGTTTTCCGTCATCTCATGATCTATTCGCATCATTTGATGATTTTTGGAAATGATACGCGTTTTCGAAGTCGTTATTCTGCTTGCCGAACGAAAGATATAATTTGTTTTAATGCGAGTATCCTTTAAAATTTCAAGCAGTTTATCACCTTCCACATCAGCTCCGATAACAGAAAATAAAACAGGAGCAGCACCAAGCGCATGTAAATTCATTGCAACATTAGCCGCACCACCTGATCGTGCAATAGAATTATTTATTGAAAGAACAGGAACAGGAGCCTCTGGAGAAATACGATCTACATTGCCATATACATATTTATCAACCATACAATCTCCAACCACGGCAACTTTTAATTTGTTGAATTGGTTAAATAATTTTCTGATCTCTTTTGCTGTCGCCATGTTTTAATAAAATTAAACCGGAGTACTTTGATGTACCACTAATTTTTCAAGTGCAATTTCCATTCTGCGCATTGCTTCCACAAGTTTATCATCGCTTGTTGCATAACTGAAACGGATACAATTTTTATCACCAAATGCAGAACCTGTCACCACCGAAATATTACCTTCATTTAAAAGATACATAGCAAGATCATCTGCATTTTCAATTGTTGTTCCGTTGTAACTTCTTCCAAAATAATTACTCACATCCGGAAAAAAATAAAATGCACCTTGCGGTAAATTAAATTTTAATCCTTTAATATTTTTTAACATGCCGTATACAAGATCTCGCCTGCGTATAAATGCTTTTTTCATCTCCTCAGAAGCACTGAGATCGCCATTTAAGGCCTCAATTGTTGCCCGTTGTGTTACACTGCATGTTGCAGAGGTAAATTGCCCCTGAATTTTATCGCAGGCCTTTGCTATCCATTGTGGACCGCCTAAATAACCCAATCTCCAACCCGTCATGGCAAACGCTTTTGACAACCCGTTCACCGTTATCACTCTGTCGTAAATAAAATCAAATTGTGCTATGCTTGCATGTGCTGAAGTGAAATTAATATGTTCATAAATCTCATCACTTATTACATACAAATTCTCATGTTTACGGATCACTTCTGCCAATGCCAGTAATTCATCTTTAGTATATACTGTTCCTGTTGGATTGCAGGGGGAGGAGAAAATGATCATTTTAGTTTTTGGGGTGATCGCATTTTCCAGTTGTGCCGGGGTTATTTTAAAATCACCTTCAATATCAGTAGGTAACTCTACAATTTTTCCTTCTGCCAATTTCACCATTGCGGAATAACTCACCCAAAATGGTGCAGGCAAAATAACTTCATCTCCGGGGTTTACTAAACACAATACAGCATTAATAATGGACTGTTTTGCTCCGGTAGAAATTACGATCTGGTCAGCAGTGTAAGTTAATCCGTTTTCCCGTTTAAATTTGGCCGAAATAGCTTCCCGAACATCCAAATAACCTGCAACCGGCGTATAATGCGTAAAACCGTCATCAATCGCCTTTTTTGCAGCCTCCCTGATTGGTTCCGGGGTTTCAAAATCAGGTTCCCCAAGACTCAGATCAATTATATCCTTACCCTGGCGTTTAAGTTCACGGGTCATTTGAGCCATCTTAATAGTGGCTGACTCGTCGAGGTTGGCGATACGGTTGGCTAATTTATGCATTGTAGCAATTTAAGTTGCGAAGTTAGGAAAAGGAATTTTGATGTGGCAATTATGACTGTTCACAAAATGCTTCACCATTTTAAGAATTGTTCTGAAACAACTAATATTGCTACTTCAAATTAATATAAATGTCCAACAATAAAGTAAATAGGAGTGGAGAACCCGGGTTTATCCGTTATATTTTTGCGAAGCCCCAACGGAATCAGTTTTTGATCATTTCTGCAGTTTATTTATTGATATCCATAATTATCAGCCGCTTATTTCCTTATCCTTTTACCACTGCCGATACGGGCAATTATGTTTATTGTGCTCAAATCAATACCTATGGTGGATACCGACCTATGGGGTATTCGTCGTTTATCCGTTTTTTTCACGATTTTGGAAGCTCTGTTAAATTTGTTTATATATGGCAGAGTTTATTTAATTATGTGGCAGTTATTACCTTTTTATTTACAATTCAGTACTTCTTTAAACTAAAAAATATTCTTTTCTATACAGTTTCACTCATAATTGTTTTACATCCGGATATTTTGCGCAATACCAATACACTTTTGAGCGACAGTTTATTTAATAGTCTCACACTTATGTGGATCACAACTGGTATTTGGATGTTAATGCGGCAAAATATTGTTGCTGCAATTCTGCATTGTATTGTGTTATATTTTGTAATAAATGTGAGATATATCGGATTATTTTATCCTGTTATATCAGCATTTATTTTTATTTTGGATTATAAAAAATGGAAATTTATTTCGGCTATGGCATTAGTGCCGCTTATTATTTTGATATCAACGGTGCAATCTGTTAAAAATAAAACTGCAGAACTATTTGGATATGAAACCTTCTCCGGATTTAGCGGTTGGGCTATCGCGAATAATGCTGTAGCAATTATTCCGCATATCGAGTTGGATCCCAGACAAATACCGGATAAACAAATAGCAGCCATGCATAGTTTGGTTACAAGCTTTAACGATACCTGTTACAGTTGGTATCATATTAAAGACACTGATTTTATGTGGGATAAATTGTTTCCGGGTAAGGCACTGCTTGGATATAATGCCAATCAAATGCGCATTCCTTACAATGCCGCATGGGTTTATACCGGAACACAATGGAAAGATTACGGAACATTTTTGCGCAATAAATACCCGTTACAATTTTTCAGATATTATATGGTACCCAACATGGGAGGCGTTTTTGAAGTATTTCCCTACGGTTCAGAAAAACAATATGTTCCTGATAATACCTCCAAAGAATATTTTCAGGTTCCTGTTGATAAATATGAATTTAAATCTACGCTGTTTGATAATGTTTATGGTTATCGCGCAGTATTATATTATGTAATGCTTTTCGGATTTATTGTTTTGGTGATATTCAGTATTTTAAAAAGAAAAACAATTCTGCAGCAAAATCAGTTAGGCAGATTTCTACTTTTTACAGCCACATTTGTATTTTTATATGTAGCGATGAGCATTTACTCGCACCCGATACAAAATTACCGATATTTAATTCCTGTATATCCGGTGGTAATTGTAATTGTTGTTTTGTTGGGAAACAGGATAATTGGAAGACACAAAGAAGTAGCTTTAGGCAACATCAAATAAGGCAACATTTTATGAAATGTTTTTTGTTTTTGTTCTATCCTGAAAAATTGATAATCACAAAATACAGCGGCATTCCTATAGTAATATTGAAAGGAAAAGTAACCCCCAATGCCATTGGAATGTAAAGTCCGGGGTCGGCTTTAGGGGCTGCCAATCGCATGGCGGCCGGAACGGCAATGTAGGATGCGCTTGCAGCAAGTATGGAGAAAATAAAACGGTTTCCAACATCAGGTGTTACAAATTGACTTATGTAGGCAACAATACATCCGTTTATGGCGGGAATAATTATAGCAAACATCGAAACATACAATCCATATTTTTTATATGTTGAAAATCTTTTTGCTGTAACCATTCCCATTTCTAATAAAAAAATGGCAAGAAACCCTTTGAAAATGTCGGTGGTAAATGGTTTGATGCCCTCAGCCTGTTTGGAGTCGGCAATTAAACCTATCACTAAACTTCCTAATATCAGGAGTACACTTCCATTGGTAAAGGAGTGGTGGACCACTGATTTTAAATTTACTTTATTTGTTTTTTCTTTATCAAATCGCATCATTAAAATAACACCAACAATAATTGCCGGAGATTCCATTAGCGCCATAACGGCTACCATGTGTCCTCCAAAAGCTATTTTTTGTGCTTCCAAAAATGATATTGCGGCAACAAATGTTACCGCACTTACTGAACCATAAGCAGCAGCTACTGCTCCTGCATCGCTGATGGTCAATTTTCTTTTCAAAATAAAAAAAGTGTATAAGGGAATTATTGATGCCAAAGCGATTCCGAATAAAAGTGAATACACAATTTCACTGGTAAAACCACTATGGGCCAACTCTTGTCCACCTTTAAAACCAATGGAGAACAAAAGATAAAGTGCAATAAATTTACTGGAAGATGCAGGAATCTCTAAGTCGCTTTTAACAGTTGTTGCAATAATTCCCAAAACAAAAAAAAGTAAAGTTGGGTTGGTTAGATTTGAAATAAGAATTTGAAAGTCCATGCTTGTATTTAATATAAATTGAATTTGTTTTTAATTGTTTCGCATTTATTTGTTATAAGTGTATGTATATTTATTTCTGAATTTTCTACTTCATTTTTCAAAAATTTTTCTGACTCCAAATACTTTACTTGCTGTTGAACATTTATTTTTGCTACTATTATTTTCTTTTCATGTATTGAAGCCTTGCCAATTGTTTTTAATTGGTTGTGTTTTAACAACACTCTTAATTGTTTTTCAGCATGTAATCCAAATTCCTTTTTTTTATTAATTGCTTCTTCAATAAAGTTGCATCCTATATCATTCACCAAATATATATCAGTGATATGTTCCCTTTTAATAAAATCTTTTAGGTCTAGAAATTCACTTGAATCAAAATTTAAAACTCCTGCTGTTGCGGTCATAAAAAATATATCGGCGCCATATTTTTTTTGCAAATAAATTTCTAATTGGCAAAACGGACAAATGACAAAAAGTGAATTATTCCTTTTCAAGTTTTCCATAGATTTTATCTTTCATTTTTAAATAGTAATCGTTTACCAAAGTTGGATTCATTAAATTTTCCATTGTCAAAAACAGAATTTCCGTTCACAAAAGTTGTTATCACTTTACTTTTAAATTGATAACCTGTAAAAGGAGACCACTGGCATTTATATAGAATGGAGTCTTGTGAGGCAGTCCAATTATTATGTAAATCAATCAAAACTAAATCAGCATAATAGCCTTCTCTTATATAACCTCTGTCTTTAATGCGATAAATTTCTGCTACATTATGACTGATTCGTTTTACGATTTCTTTTAAGGAAATTTTATTTTGATGATACAGCTCTAATAAAATTGGCAGAGCATGCTGAACTAAAGGACCACCTGATTTGCTTTGAAAATAACTGCCCGATTTTTCTTCCAAACTATGGGGGGCGTGGTCTGTTGCAATAATGTCAAGTTTATTTTCTTTAAGGGCTTGTAGTAACCCCTCTTTATCTTTTTCTGTTTTAATAGATGGGTTCCATTTTATTAAAGCACCTTTTGTTTCGTAGTCCGCATTTGAAAACCATAAATGATGCACACAAACTTCTGCTGTTATCCGTTTTTGAGAAATAGGAATTTCAGAATTAAAAAGTGTAGTCTCCTTTTGTGTGGATACATGCAAAACATGAAGCCTTGTATCGTGTTTCCTGGCAATTTCCACCACTCTTTTTGTTGCCTGGAAACAAGCTTCTTCACTTCTGATTAAAGCATGACAACTTACAGGTATATCATTTCCATATTTACTTTTAAATTCCTTTAAGTTTTTGTGAATAATATTTTCATCTTCGCAATGCAGTGCAATCAATGCATCAGACCTTGAAAAAAGTTTTTCTAAATAATCAGGATAATTGCAAACAAGTCCGTCTTTATTATCAAAATACAATCCATCATCACTCAACCCGCAAATGGTTTCATTATTGATAGTGAGCGATTCTTCCAAATTATTTTTATTTATTCCCATAAAAAAGGAATAATTAGCGAAGGAAGAATTTGCAGCCAATTGATATTTTTCTTCAAGAAGTTTTAAGGTAGTTGCATTTGGATTTGTGTTGGGCATATCCATGTAAGAGGTAATACCGCCTGCAACAGCCGCCTTTGATTCTGAATAAATGTTTCCTTTAAATGTAAGCCCCGGCTCACGAAAATGCACTTGATCGTCAATCATACCCGGGATAAGGAACAAACCTTCTGCGTTTATCGTTTTAATGTTTCCTTTCGTTTTGGTTATGGTGTTATCTATTTTTTCTATTTTCTCTCCCTTAATTAATACATCTACCGATCTAATTTCCCCTTCGTTCACCAAAGTTGCACCTTTTATTAATGTTTGAGTCAAGTTTAGATAGTTATGGGTTGCAGATGTCACAATACATTGGGTCTTCTGTGAACTTTTGTTTTGGAAATTTTTCTTCTTTTATGCATGAACAATTTTTACATTGATAGAGGTAACTTAAAGTGGAACGTGTTTCAAATCCGCATGAACTGCATGGTAAACCTTCTTTTGCTTCTTTAATTCCAAATCCCGGAGTGCTGCATACTGGGCAAAAGGAATTTATTTTTTCCACTAATTTTTTTGCAGCACTTTCAATTACTAGCATCCTTAAAGGATTATATAAAGCCCTCATATCGGTTTCGGCATAAGCACTTCCATGTTTTTTAATTACAAATTGAAATGTTTTTTTTAGCACTTCCCAATCCGTAATTCCTTTAATGATTTCTGTATTATCATTTTTTGCTTTTCGCAATATCAAGGCGTGAGATGGAAAATATACACTGGTGGCGAAGGCCATCAATTGTTTTTCTGTTTTTATTTCATCGCCATTAAAATTTGTTTTGGTGCTTAACTCTCTTTCAATTATTTCAAGATTATTCTTCTTGTCTATAAAAATCAAAAACTCATCATCTGCAGGTGCAAAAAAGATGGAAGGATGTGAGCCAAAAGAACCTTCGCTTGCAATACCCAAATCACAATTGTTTTCTTCCATTGCTTGCAGGCATTTAATTCTAAGTGTTGTAATAGGGTCATTCTCGCGTTCAACTTCGCCGCTAAAAGTTCCAAACAAATCGGTATCAAAATTTTCGGGAGTAAAACACTTTACTCCAAATGCTTTTTCAAACAAAGGAGAAATTACTTTCTCCTTTTGATGTTTGGTGGCTATTACTAATTTTCTGTGGCTAAACACTGGTATTGTTATTTTTGATTGATATTAGTTTTGCAAAAATGTAACCTTGCCTGTTCCTAAATCATACATCGCACCCACAATAATTATTTCCCCTTTTTTTTCCATTTCATTTAAGATACTGCTCTTTTCACTAATCTCCTTGATTGCGAGCCTTACATTCTCCTCTGCAACGGCTTGCACGAAGTCGTCATTATGTGAATTCCTCTCTCCATCAATATTTTTTACATTATCCACAGCCGGTTTAATTTCATCAATAACATGGGTGAGGTTGCCTAACTCGACATTATCACAAGCACCTTTAATTGCACCGCACTTATTATGGCCAACAACCAAAATCAATTTTGCTCCAGCCACCTTGCAGGCAAATTCCATACTTCCCAATATGTCGGTGTTTATAAAATTGCCGGCTATTCTTGCATTAAAAATATCACCCAATCCTTCATCAAAAATCAATTCGGTTGATGTGCGGGAATCAACACAACTCAAAACAATTGCATAAGGAAATTGCCCATTAGCAGTTGCTTTTACCTGGTCGTTTAAATTTCGATCCAGTAGTTTGCCGGAAACAAAACGATTGTTGCCATCTTTTAATTTTTGCAGCGCTTGTTGCGGTGTAATGTTTTGTTGTTTTTCTTTTGTCATAGTTACGCTATCAGTTACAGCAGCAGTTTTAGAAGCTGTTTGAGAAAAACTGAAAGTGGTTACGAGAATCAGCAATAGGGTTACTAACGCTGAAAACTTGGATGTTGAATTGGCTTTTGTTGATTTCATTTTCTGTTTCGTTTTATATTTCCTGCAAAATTGAGTATTTGAATTCATAAGTTTTCATATAACTTTGCAATGATTAGTATAAAAATAATTTATGAATTACACAATTAACCAATTGAGAATCTTTCTAAAGATCACGCAAACAAAAAGCGTAACAAAGGCTTCAGAGGAATTGCATTTAACCCAACCTGCTGTTTCCATACAATTAAAAAACTTTCAATCCCAGTTCGATATTCCGCTTACGGAAATAATTGGAAGAAAAATTTTCATTACTGACTTTGGAAAAGAGATAGCCGTTTCAGCAGAGAAAATTTTGGAGGAAGCACAGTCTATCAACTACCGAACGCAGGAGTATAAAGGAAAACTCGCCGGGCGTTTAAAAATTTCAGTGGTCTCAACCGGCAAATATGTTATGCCATATTTTCTTTCAGGATTTTTAAAACTGCACGAGGGAGTGGAGTTGCTGCTTGATGTAACCAATAAAGCGCAGGTAATTCAAAGTTTAGAAAACAATGAAGTCGATTTTTCCTTGGTTTCTGTAATGCCCGAAAACATGAAGTTGAATAAATTGGAATTAATGCAAAACCAACTTTATCTTATAGGAAACAAAGACAATAAGTTTAAAAAAAAGATGTACGACAAAAAAATATTTGAAACCATTCCGTTAATTTATAGAGAGCAAGGTTCGGGAACCAGGCATGTGATGGAAAAATTTATTCTAAAAAATCATTTGCCTGTAAAAAAGAAAATGGAACTCACATCTAACGAAGCTGTAAAGCAAGCTGTAATTGCAGGAATGGGTTTTTCCATTATGCCCTTAATTGGAATTAAAAACGAATTGAACACGGGAGAACTTCAAATTATTCCTGTTAAAGGATTCCCGATAAAATCGGTTTGGAATTTAATTTGGCTAAAAGACAAGGGTTTTTCAATGGTTGCAAATTCTTTTTTGAATTATCTAAAAGCTGAAAAGGGAAATATTATTAGAGATAAATTTTCGTGGTTTGAAAATGTAAAGTATTGAAAACAGAATAGGAAAATAAATTATCACTTATTTTCCTATTGGTTTTTTGTATTGGCTTTATTTCTTTTAGTTGCCGTTCTACTAAATGTTAGTTGTTGTCCCAAGTCTCCCGCAAAAATGGTGATTAAAAGTCGGGCAGTTTCAAGTGAGCACTACGCCAATTAAAACTTTGGAAGTCAATGCTGAGGCTGGATAGGGTGGGCTGCACCTAACACAATAGGTATAAATGAAGTTTTTAAAAGAAGGGGCTAGAAGCACAACTGTTCAATAACCTGCATTGTTTGTTAGACGCATAACTATTTGATTACCGCTTAAAACCATTCTTTTAATAGTTTTCTTCAAAGCTATATCCAGTCAATTATTGAACAATTACTTTCTGGATTAACATCTTTTCTCCATCAATTACTTTTACAAAATAAATTCCCGAAGAAAAAAATTGGGAGTAAATTGTTTGTGTTTTGCTGGATAGTTTTTCTGAATAAATATTTTCTCCAAGTGCATTGAAGATTTCTATTTTTGAATTTCGGGTGTCGGGTTGCGAATTGATATTTATAACGAAGTTATTTCCTCTGCGAACGGGATTAGGAGCAATAGAAAATGAATATTCTATTGAGTTTTCCTCTATTCCAACAGAATTACCGGTTGGGTCTTGTTTATAATATATCTCATAATTCCCATCTCGATTGTCTTGCCATATTACATGAACTGCTGTGCCTGATACAGTCACAAAAGGACTTTCTGATGAGGCAACCTGGTCAGTAAGTCTGTTGTCTGTTCCCCATGAAACTCCTTCATCCAATGATTGATTGTAATATATCTCATTATTCCCATCCCGATTATCTTGCCATACAAGATGCACCATTGAATCAAATACCGTTAAAGAAGGAGCAATTGAAATTGCTGTTGAACTATTAGTTAGTTGCACATCTGGCTGCCAGGTAATACCGTTATCTGTGGAATGTTTATAAAAAATATTGGAAGGACTTACAGGACCATCCGCCCATACCACATGAACCACAGAACCGGATGCAGTAAGCAAGGGGTATTCTGATACAGTGGAAGTATTGGTTAAACGAGTATCAGTCCCCCATGTTAAGCCTCCGTCTCCTGAACCTTTATAATATACCTCATAGTTACCATCACGCAGGTCAATCCATAATACATGCACATATAAGCCGGATGCAGATATAGAAGCATGTCGTGAATCATTGGGGTCATTAGTTATTCTGGTATCGGCACCCCAGGTATTACCGCCATCAGCAGAGCGTTTGTAATAAATTTCTCGCACGTCCCCGTTTCGAGTGTCACCCCAGGCAACATGAACTACAGAGTCAGTTGCAAATATGGTAGGACGACCCGAAGCAAAAGAGTCATTTGTAAGTCTTATATCACTTCCCCAACTTGTACCTGCATCAATTGATCTTTTATAATAAATTTCATAGTTCCCATCACGATCATCAAACCATACTACATGTACATTTGATCCATTCACTGACACACAAGGAAACCAGGAAGTAAAGCTATTATTTGTTAACCGGGTATCTGCTCCCCAGCTTATACCGCCATCCGTGGAACGTTTATAATATATTTCCGGAGCCCCATCACGGGAATCTTCCCATATCACGTGAACAGTATCTTCTTTTGCCGCAATGCACCGGGAATTATTATAGGATGTAAATGAGGTTGACGAATCATTTGTAAGCCGCGCATCCGGTTGCCACTGCGCATTTGATTTTAAATTAATAAAAATCAAGAAAGCGAAGAGTTGAATTTTTATTATCATTTTATTTTGTCACAGCTTTTTAGCACAGGCTCCGCATTTTTGTTTGTTTACTTTGTTCGGTTTTCAGCAACTCCGTTTATATTAAGTTTGTCAAAGTTAATTAATTGCAATCAGTTTAAAGTCACCGTGTCACCTAACCATTGTTCGCTAACGCCGGATTGTGAAAAAACTAAATGCTCCACCCTACACTCCAATGTTAACAAGCGTATAAAAATAGCAAAATAATTATAACCGACAAAGTACATTTGTATTATATGGAAATTATTGCAAAGACAAACCGAATCAGCTTTCATTTTTAAGTTTGGAGGAGTTAATATAGCAGGATTATTGTTGTTCGGGTGATAGAAGCCTTTGTGAACCATATTGATTTAAAATACAGATTCTATTTTGTTTAGCAAGGTTTCATTTTAAAGGCTTCCGGGTTTTTTCTTTAATTTTATAGCACCTCTTATCATGATGGATATGAGAATAATTAACATTGCTAAAAAGAGCCTATGAGATTATAGATATTGAATCTCAAGAAGTTCATGTATGCTGTGCCGGCAAGCATTGGAGCAAATGTTCTTACAATTGGGAAAAATCTGCTGCCAACGACTGAAGCTCCTCCATATTTCTGACAGAATATTTTTTTTTATGATGTCGTTTTATTGCAGAGAAATAAATTTTCTTTTTCGAATAATTATCCTGAAGCATATCCTATAACGCTCCCTAATACAACCATTAAGGTTTCTAACAAAAGCAATATAAAAATATTAACATCAAAGTGATGAGCAGCGCAGAATATTCCGGCAGAAAACAACTGCGTTTCACTTGGAAAAAAAAATCCAAAAAACAACGCTGTTTCTTTAATAATTATAAGCAGTATTATAGTCAAACATAGATACGCAATAAGCTTTTCTGCATCAATTAAGAAGCAAACTAAAAAAGTCCGTGATGTTTTACTTGTTTATTTTAAATCTATAGTATTTGTTTTTGATGGTTTTATAACTAAGGAAGCTACAATGCTTGTGATTAAAATGCCTAAAACGCTAAATAGAGCTACTTCAATAGGAATTTTATACACATCAGCAAGCACCATTTTCAATCCGATAAATATCAGAATGGCGGCAAGTCCATAATGAAGGAACCTGAACAGATTGATGATTCCGGCTAGTGCAAAGTAAAGCGAACGCAATCCAAGTATTGCAAATGCGTTGGAAGTAAATACAATAAATGTATCTGTGGTAATAGCAAGAATTGCAGGCACTGAATCTACGGCAAAAATAATATCGGTGGTTTCTACTAGAATCAGGACTAAGAATAGGGGCGTAGCCAGCCATTTTTTGTTTTGTTTAATAAAAAACTTACTGCCTTCCAATTGCTCCGTAACAGGAAAGAATCTTTTAAACAAACGGATTACAGGGTTTTTATCAGGATCTACCTTTTTATCTTTCTGAACAAACATTTTGTACCCAGAAAAGATTAATATACCTCCAAACAAATAAATCATCCAGTGGAATTTTTCCAACAAAGCTGCACCGGCAAAAATGAAAATAACCCTAAAAATCAATGCCCCTATAATTCCCCAGAAAAGTATCCTGTGCTGATATTGCGTTGGTACTTGAAAATAGCCGAAAATTAAAATGAATACAAAAAGATTATCAACACTTAACGATAGTTCTATAAGGTAGCCGGTGAGAAATTCAAGGGCTTTATCAGGACCTTGCCAATAATAGATAATTCCATTAAATATCATTGCCAGTCCCATCCAAATCAAGGTCCATATTAATGATTCCTTAAAGGAAATGGAATGTGCTTTGCGATGGAATACCCCAAGGTCAATAGCGAGCATAAGCAAAATAAATAGGATAAAGTATATCCAGAATGTAATATCGGTAGCCATAACTTTAGTTTATTATTAAAAATCAAACATATCTCCAAGAAATGATTTTTTCTTTCTGCTCTTGGAATATCTGTCATCATCATAGTGTTTGTGTTCATTGTCATATTTATCCTTTTCATAAGGACGGTCATTGTCGTTCCGCTGTGAAGCATTATTTGATTCGCTGGCAGAGCGCTCAATAATTTTATCAAGTTCGCCCCTGTCTAACCACACGCCACGACATTGCGGGCAGTAGTCAATTTCAATTCCTTGTCTTTCCGACATTTTAAGTTCTGTACTGCATGATGGACATTTCATAATTTCCTCCTTTTTTTTATTGATTTTTTATTGATTTTAATTTATTTTTTTGATTCTTCCATTTCACCTGAAATTCTATTTCTTCCCAGCCGGAACCCCGTTCATGTTCAATGTTAATAATGCTTTCAGAAGGAATCCGGATGCGTTCTCCTGATATTTGAATTGTAAATGGCTTGTCTTTTTCAAGCGCATTTGCAAAACGAAGCAGTTTGGCTATAAACTGTTTTTTTGAATAAACCTTTTCAAGGTCACGTGATTTTTTTTTCATATTTATTAAGGATTTTGGTTGCTGTGTAAAAATTTACTTTTCGCTATGTTTTCGTTGATAATGTCACCGGCTGTCGACATGCTTAAAATACCTCTGTGCCTAGGGTATAAAATTAATTTAGCGCAAGTGCTACTTTCAATGCAACTAAGTATTACTCCAAATGGCCCCTGTCCGGGAGGGGTATCATATACCTTCTTAAGTATGTTGCGGATTAACTTGAGATTATTAACAAACCTCTCGTTTCCCTCCCAGAGCAGCTTAAAAGCAAGTTGCCGGGTGTTTGAGTCCTCGTGTTGTACGTCTTTTGTGCGCATCGTAAATCTTATATCGGTGCAAAGATAGTAAAAATATTTATAAAGATAGTAATACTATCTTTTTAAAAAATATTATCTTTACTTTCTTAATTAATCAACCTTATGAGATTAGCGGTCAAAATTAAAATGAACGAACACCTGTTTTTGCGTGACCCGGAAGAGTCCGAAACAGGTAAAAAGATTATAAAGCATTCAATTATACTGATCCACAAGTATGGTTTCGAAGCTTTCACCTTTAAAAAACTTGCATTAGCGGCGGTAACTACAGAAGCAGTGGTTTACCGGTATTTTGAAAACAAACATCGCCTGTTGATGTATATTGTTTCCTGGTTTTGGAGCTGGCAGGAATACAAGGTTCTGTTTCACACGAATAATATAAAGCAGCCGAAGAAAAAACTAATAAAAATTATTCAGATACTTGCCGCCCAGGTTAAAGATGATTCAACAACCGAACATGTTGAAGAGCGGCTGCTGTATGAGATCGTAATGCGAGAAGGGGCAAAAGCATATCTTACAAGGCATGTAACAGAAGATAACAAACAGCGTTTATTTAAGCCGTATAAAGATTTGTGCGCAAGAATTGCGTCTGTTATTCTAGAATGTAATCCTAAATATAAATTTCCCAGGTCATTGTCGAGCACGATTATTGAAATGTCGCACACCCAAAATTTCTTTATGCAAAATCTTCCTTCCCTAACAGATTTTGAAGATATAAAAGATGAGGCAGCAACGTTCAAATATCTGCAAAGCCTTGTGTTTACTGCAATCCAGGGTAACTTGTCCACGAAAACCCGAAGTGTAAGGGCAAAATAAAATAAAAGCAACGAAAGGTTTTGTGCGATGAGGTTGCTGCGCTATTTATTTTGTTAGGGATCGGGTAGCGGATTTTCCGGGTTTAAAAAGGTTCGTTTATTTTAATATTGGTGTCAATAATTATTTTCATTTGATAAAACGGCTACAGTTTTTTGTCTTCCAACCTTCCTTAATTTCCTTTGATAAGTTGTTTACGTGCGATTGTTTTGTTTGGATTTGGCGGTCGCTTCCTGATAACTTAAATAATCCTCTAGTCATTGTAATCCCTCAGTATTCACATATGATGGAAGTCGGATTATCACTTCGTTTTTTATCCGTTCGATTATCAAGGTCTTGTAAATTAATAGTCTAAGATAAGGAAATAATTCTTTGAATGCTTCAAGTTATTTTCAAGCTTGATCTGTCTTCTTTGGTGACGTGTAACGGTTTGACGTTTGGCGAAGAACCTGATTTCGAAGCACTAAACCATCTGCCAGCACTGAATTTGATACGAAACACAATGGTCGATAATTATCGGGATCATTTACATTCACAGACCGCTTTTTTGCAAAACGCCAGTTATCCGGTCGGTTTTTATTTTGTCCGTAAATATTCGTTGTTTCGTTCGTCCCCACCGGCTACAAAAATAGGTAATACTATAATAAATAATGCTCCACTACCACCGGAGTCAAAAACAACTAAGTTATTGTCTTTTGAAAGACCGATATAATTAATATGTTCTCCAAATACCCAAACCAATGGCCCAACAATACCGCTAAAATTAAATTGTCTTTTAACTTTAAAGTAGCCGTTTTTATATTTTCCTTTTAAAGTCACATTTTGAATTGTTATACCATTATCGTTTAATTCTAAAGTCAGGGTTTTAGGGTCAGTAGATAATACTTTAACATTGTAATGTATCTGTTTGCATATTGTGTCCTTGCTTTTATTCCCTTTCGTAAAGTTACAATATAGGGTTCGGTTTAAGTGGTTTGTGTCGGTCGGCAAATTTGAATATATCCCATTAAATTTAGTAAAGTCGGTGGAAGAAAGTTGTAAATCTTTGCCATTTCTGGTTGCCAAGTTTACTGTCTTACAAGATGACGCCAAAAAGGCGAATAAGATGAAATATATCATTGTAGAATTTCTCATTTAATGGGTGTTGTCTTGTTGTCGGGTTGTTTAAAATGCTGTGTAATGTTCGGGGTATTGAGCACCGGGCGGATTGGCCAACCGCATGCCCGAAACTGAAGCTAAAATTATAATTAAAAGTTGATGTTTTGAACTAATGACCAACAGCTCACACTACAATGTTAAAAAGGATATAAAAGATAACAAGTATTAAATCCTTTTATCCTATTGGAAAACAAGTTGACTAAAAATAAATATTGTTTAGTGTATTATTTCGACCTGGAAGGGATATCAAAACTATTCAAACCCCATACATCCGTTTTTTTTTACACGCAGGGCTACCGGAACTTCTTTCAACACAGGAATAAATCGAACCTTCGTGAAACACGAAACTGCGTTTAATCCTTATATGGTATGCGTTCGTTTTTCTTTTCAGTCATGCAATATAGTTGGTCATTTGTTAGCCAATTTTATTCTGTCGTTTTCTCTTTTCACATTACCTTGTTGCACTGCCGTGTCAATGACGTAACGCAATATTGTGTCAATTTGCTTGCCTACTTTGGCAAACCCAAAAGTACGAGCCAAGTAACGAAGCAATTCAGCTTCCTCAATGCTCAAATTGTTTTTTAGAACTTCCTGTAAAGCAACTAAAACTTCTTCGGGAGCAATGTCTTCCATAATACGTTTTTCTATATCGTTACTACGGTAGCAGTCTAAAGTCGTATTGTTACTCCAATAAAATGCCTGATGATGAATTGTCTGCAATAAGTTCATTTCTTTGATAATCCCTTCCAGATATTTGTCTAACCTTGCCCCTGCACGACTGGTATTCCAGGCTTGCAAAACTTTTTTATACAATAAACTCTTGCTTATAGGAGCTTCTGTGTCCACTAATGATTGTATTTGTTGCTTTATGATATTGCGGTTTTGAAACTCATATATAGTTTCACTGTTGGCATTAGAAGCAGCAGTTAAAGCGAAAGCAGAATAAGGAGTTTGTTTGCTTGTAACATTGATTGTTGCCAATTCTTCGGGCATTGCTTTAACTGGCTCAAATGCTGGTTTAACAACAAGTTCTGCAACTGTTACTTCATTAATTTCAGGCTGTGATTGAAGTTGTTTTACTCTTTCAATTATTGTATCAATAATCTTATCTGAATTTTCAAACCAGTCAATTGTCCAAATGCGATGAATGTTCCAACCTAAAGCTTTAAGCACAGAAGGCATTACCATTTCTCTGTCATTGGTAGTGTGAGCATTATAGTAGTAATGACCGTCAACCACAATGCCCAAAATATATTGTTGCGGTTTGTAGGGATGAACAATGCCAATATCCACTTTAAACCCAGAAGTGCCAATATTACATTTTACTTCCAATCCTTTCTCTTGTAACTTTTTGCTAACGGATGCTGATAAATGTTGCTTGTTGCGTGCTTCTTGAACATCTTCGGGACGAACACTTAAATTTCCTTTTTCTGCAAATTGCATAAATGCTTTAAGACCTGCAACACCTTCGGCTGCTGTGCGACTTAAATCAATTTGGTCTGCTTGCAATGTAGCGAATATGTGCATTTCATGCCGGGCACGGGTTATAGCTACGTTTAATCTACGCCAACCGCCATCACGATTTAAAGGGCCAAAATTCATACTCATTTTACCTTCTTCATCAGGTGCGTAGCACACAGAAAATAGGATAATATCACGTTCATCTCCCTGGACATTCTCTAAGTTTTTCACAAACAATGGCTCAAGACTTTCATTGGTAAATTCTTCCAATTTCGGGTCGGACATGAACAGTTTTTGTAGCTTGTCTTCAATCAGATTTTGCTGTGTTTGACTAAAGGTAACAACGCCTACACTTAATTTGCGTTTTTTTGAATCATTGTAATGTGATTTTATGAATTGCACAATTTCATCGGCTTCAAATTTATTGGTGCGTGTTTTTCCCTTATCATAAAATCCGCTAATGCGGTGATATTTTACTTTACTATTCAAATCATCAGATGAAGGGAATGTAAGTAGTTTGTTTTCGTAATAATTTACATTACTGAAAGCAATCAGACTTTCATGTTTGCTACGATAGTGTCGCAACAAATATTTTGAAGGCACGGACAATGACAAACAATCATCTAAAATGCTTTCCAAATCTTCCACGTCCATATTTTCTTCATCCAACTTTACGGTGCTGAAAAATGAAGTTGGTGGCATTTGTTTGGGGTCGCCTACAATCACAGCTTGTTTTGCTCTTGCCAAGGCACTTACAGCTTCGCAAGTTGGCAACTGTGATGCCTCATCAAAAATTAAAATGTCAAAATGTTTCGTGTTAACATCAAAATACTGGGCTACTGAAATTGGACTCATTAACATACAAGGAGCAATACGAGGAAGCAAAGCAGGAATTTGGTCAAATAGTTTTCTTATACTCAATCCTCTGCCTCTGTTTTTAATAGCTCTTTGTAAAATTCCAATTTCAGAACTTTGCATTGCTTCGGCTGTGGAGTTCGGCAATTGTGCCGCTAACTTTACACGCAATTCCTGAATAGTGAGATATTGAAAGTCTTTTGCAATTTTTCTATATTGTTCAATTTTACTTTCAAATAAACTAACATTGAATAAACTCAATGATTCGTGTTGTGAAATAATTCGTTGTGCAATGGAAGAATGAACGGTGTAATTTAAGTAATCGGTGATGTTATCAGCATCACACAATTTGTTTTCATAAGCGTTTATGAGCCATTGTAACTGAAAAGTTTCGCCCTGCTTACGAAGTTTCACATAGTTCATCCAATTTTTTAAATGTGGAAGATGCGTCTGTATATTTTGCAATTGTGTGATGGTTTCATTGTGCCAGTTTTCCTTTTGATGGAAATCAATACCTGTAAGCGATTCGTAATTTTTATTTAGCTCGTTGAAAGTTGATGTTAGTTGAATAAAATCTACTAATGCTGACAAATTACTTTGTTTAATTTCATCGGAATACTGCAAGTTTTTTTCTTGCCAAACTTGAACCCATTTGCCAAGTGCATTACGTTCCCAACTGTTTGTTATACTGCTTAAATGCTGAACCAATGCCGCTTTGTTGTCAATGTCAGACAAATCTGTTTCTTCGTCTTTGAATAGATTTTTCAATGCTTGTTGCACAACAGCAAAACGGCTTTGCTGCAAAAGTCGTTGCAGCTCTTGTAACTGATTGTAATTGAAAAAAAGTTGTTCTAATTCGCTGTTCTCAGTAAAAGGGGCATTTCTAAAAACAGCTAAGTGCTTTTTGATTTTTCTTGTTTGTATCCATTTTGGTAAAAACCAACTTTGTTGAGCCTTCTTCCATTCTATTTCTGTTGCTGAAACATCTGCTTTTAAAACATTGCGATTGTAACCTTTTAAAATGTTGTTTAAAACAGTCAGATATTGGTTGAATGCTTTACTCCATTCCTCATAAACGCTGTAATTTTCTTTGTCTGATAGATAGCGTATAAGTTCTAAAGGAATGTCAGGCAGATTTTGAAAAGAATTTACTACCCGAACAAATTGTTCCCAGTCCGTGTTAGAAAGAATTGAAAAAGGAAAATGTATTGCCTTAGCCATTGCCTGTGATTTGCTTTGCAAATCGGGCAAAAGATTTAATAGTTTTTGCGTTTGTGCTGAAATAACATCATTCAGCGAAGAAGAATACTGTGGTAAATTAAAAGCAGTTAAAGGATTTTCAGAAGGGTGAATAATTATTTTAGATATGGATTGAAATTGCGGAAGCCAATCTGTCCATTGTTGCCAAAGTGTTGCGTTTAATTGTTGTAGAACTGTTTCGGAAATGAAATCTTTCGGAAAATTTCTATCGCTGTAATTTTCCAAAGCAGTAATACTGTCGTATAAATTCCAACCTGTCTGCTGTTTTTGGTGTAACACATTAACGTAATCACTAATCGCTTTTTTAGCAGTGTCTAACCGTTCTGCTTCTTGTTGAAAATCTGCTGTCCGTGCAAATTTTGCTGTTTCAATTGACTTTGCCAATTGTGCTAATACATCGGATTTCTTAGATTTATTGGAGTGCAGTTCCAATGTAAATGGAGCAAGTCCGATTTGTTCCAGACGTCTATGCACAACATCCAATGCTGCTTTTTTTGCTGCTACAAACAATACTCTTTTTCCACGATACAAAGCATCTGCAATAATGTTGGTAATGGTTTGAGATTTTCCAGTGCCGGGAGGTCCGTGCAAAATGAAATTACGACCTTGCTGTGCAGTAAGCACTGCCTCCATTTGCGAAACATCGGTTGCTATAGGTAAAACTATTGACTGCGAATGAATGTTGTCAAAATCATTCGCGGAATGTGGTTCGTGATTTTCATTAAATACTAATTTCCCCTCAACCAAACTTCGCACCATGTCGCTTTTTAGTAATTCTTCTTGATGCACTACAATGTCTTTCCACAGAATCAATTTGCTGAATGAAAAATTACCTAAGACTAATTGTTCTTCTACATCCCATCCTTTCAACTGCATAACGGCTCTTCGTAGTATGCCCATTACTTTTGCTACATCAATCCCTTTTGCGTCAGTAGGTAATTGTTCTAATGCACTTAAATTTAGTTCATATTCTTGCCGAAGAAATTCTACCAACGTAATGTTTATCATTGTTTCTTCCTCACGGCTTTTCAATGTAAACTTGCTGTTTACAGACCTGCGACTTATTTCTACTGGCAACAACAGAATTGGTGAATAGCGTGGTTGTTCAGGTGTTTTTTTATCAAACCATTTTAGTAGTCCAACGGCTAAATACAAAGTGCTTGAACCGTTTTCGTCAATTGCTTGTTTTGCATTTTTATGGATATAGATTAGAATGTTATCTAAATCCTGCTGATGATAGTGAGTTAGTAAGCGATTATGTTTTAACTCGTCATTTGCTAACTGGTATAATGGTGATGATTGATGAAGAGGCTGTGAGAAGAAATTATATTTTCGTAATACCTCTGCATTCGGATTGGGCATAATAGAAAAACTCTTGCCATCTGATAGTGTGTCCTCCAAGTTACTTATGTCAATATCTACTAATTGAAGCATATTGCGGGTGATGTGCAGATTCAGCAAATTGTTCCGAAGTGATAAATCTAACAGTTTGCGTTCCCATATTTTTTGCTTCGTTTTAGGCTGCTTCCCTTGCAATAATTCATCTTGATAAATAGTACCAATCTCAAAATGCTTTTCCATTGCAGCCGTTTCCGATTGCTTTAGTGCTTCTTCATCTAATTGCGTTCCTGTTGCATTTGTTAGTAAGGGCAACGGACGAATGCGAAGCGTTCTTGCACGTTTTATATCAACGGAAAGCAAAAATTCTTCTTTTTGAACTAACTGTGCTTCGCCTGCATTTAGAGCATCGCTGAATTTGATGTTATTTCCCTTGCACACACTTGTTGCTTCAACGGCTGCCATTTCACGAATGCCTTTTGAAAGTCGTTTAGTAATGGCGGTTTTATCGTCATTACTAACTTCGGAAAATTTATCGTCCTGTAACCAGCAACCAATAAAAGCATGTCCACGAACAATTATTAGAATTGGATTAAGGTCAACTGCTTCCAAACAAGCGGCAAACAATAAACTAAGGTCAATGCAATTTCCAAATTTTACCTGCTGAATGGTATTTAGTAAACGTAACCTTTGTCCAGTTTCTTCATATCCTGGCGGTAACGAACTGTAAACAATTTCCTCGCTTTGTATTGCTGAATAAATAGATGACATAATTTGCAACACTCGCTCGGGGTCATTACTTTGATAACCTTCAAAAGCCGTTTTTAATCCTTGCGTTTCTAAAATTTCAATGGCTTTTCTTTTGATGTGATATATGTAAGGGTGATTTGGCGTAACATACGCTGCTATCAATTCTGGCAATACCTGAAATCCTCCAAAGTGTTCCAATGGATGAACATTTATTGCAATCGTTTCTTTGAGTATTGAAATTTCGTTTTGAAAAACTTCAATAGTAATATTTGCCTTTTCCGTTTCGGATAGTTTGTTAAGGAATTCACGGTTTACTTTTAAATTCTCTAACGGAATTTTTACATCCTTTTTAGCAGGAACGGATGAAACAGTAAAACTAAATGGCTCAATGCAAGGAAGGTCAGCAATTATCTTTATTTCAAGTTGAGCAGAATCACTTTCCGAAGTATTTTCAACAGTCAATGACTGAACAGGCTTAATATCATTCAGATACAACGAGATGTTTAAAAAAGGAAGTGTCTGCTTGTGTATTATGAGAGTAGATTGTTCTTGCATGAGTTCTTATATTCTAATTGAGTTCGTCAAATTTTGCTTTCATTGTCGGGTTACCATGCGTTAGTTTTTTAATGGTTAAATCTTCCGCCTTTTGATTTGCAAGACGAAGATTGCTGTCAGATGAGAGTAAGGCATCTTTAGTCTTTTGTAAGTGGTCAATAGTTTTGTCAATTTCTTCAACTGCAGTTTTGAATTTACGGCTTGCCAACTCATAATTTCTTGCAAATCCGTCTTTGAAGTTGTTTATCTTTTCTTCAAAGTCGGTAATATCTATGTTTTGATTTTTTACTAAGGCAAGTTCTGCTTTGTATTGCAACGAGTTCATAGCTGCGTTACGAAGCAAGGTGATTATCGGAATGAAAAATTGAGGACGAACAACATACATTTTGCTGTATTTATGCGATACATCCACTATTCCTGAATTATAATACTCACTTTCTGCTTCCAAAAGAGAAACAAGAACTGCGTATTCACATTTTTTCTCTGTGCGGTCTTTGTCCAATTCCTTTAAAAAATCTTCGTTTCTTTTCTTTGTAGCTGTTTCATCCCCTTCATTTTTCATTTCAAACATTATTGAAATGATTTCATTTCCTGATTCATCCGTTTCCCTGTAAATAAAATCGCCTTTACTGCCTGATTTTGAATCGTTATCTTTTTCAAAATATGCTCTTTGAAAAGCTGTTGCACGCAATTTATTAAACTCAGTCTCACAATGTTGTTCCAGTGTTTCACCTATCATTTTTGTTGATAGTTTCAACTTCATATCTTTTCTCAATGCAATCTCATCATCCTTGTGCTTAATGATGGAATCTTTTTCCTTTAATTCAGCCGAATATTTTTCACTTAATGACTTTTCAAGAAGTTCCTTTTCGGTGTCTTTAATTTTTACAACATTAGCCAACTCGTCCCTTTCCTTTTCAACTTTTTGGGTTGCTATATTTACAGCAAGTTTTTTTTCAACTTCTGCATTGTCAAGTTTGGATTTGAGTTGCAGTAACTCTGTTTCTTTTTGAGATAATTTTTGTGAAAGTTCAATGTCCTTTTGAGCTTTGAGTTTAGTCAGTTCGTTGTCCTTCTTTGCCAATTGTTCTTGTAAAGAATTTCTAATGTTTGCTTCGGCTAATTTTATAGCACTTTCTTTTTCCTTTTCCGCAAGTGAAAGTCGGTTTAGTATTTCTTCTTCAAATTGGTCGTTACGAACTTGTTTTAGAATGTCAGCAAAACCAGCTTCGTCAACCTTAAACGCCTTCTTACAATTTGGGCAAATAATTTCGTTCATATCTTTAATTGTTAGTGATTATCGGCTAAATCTTTGCCGCAGTAAGGGCAAACATTTTTTTCCTTTTTTAATTTTTGAAATTCTGTTGAAAATCCCGATGCTAAAATCCCAGCAGGTAAAGCAAACATTCCAATTCCTAGAATAGAAATGCAAGCTGTCAAAATTCTACCTAAGCCAGTAATCGGAATCACATCTCCATAGCCAACAGTTGTAAGTGTTGTAACGCTCCACCACATTGTTTCGGGAATGCTTGAAAACTTATCGGGTTGTGCATCATGTTCAACGAAATACATAAAACTTGACGCAACAACTATTAAGGTAAGTGTTATCATTAAACATAAAACCAATTCTTCTTTTTTGGATTTGAAAACATTTGAAATAATTCTCGTTGCGTTCAAATACCTACCCAATTTAAAAACCCTTAGAAATCTTACGAGGCGAAATATCCTTACAAAACGGAAGTCATAAATTGTTGAAAGAGGTAAGTAGAATGGAATAATTGCAAGCAAGTCAACGAGTGAGCCAAACGAAAGGATATATCTAAGTCGTCCAGTTACGGGGTGTTTGAATTTGTCAATGTAAGTGCAAGTCCAAACCCTTAAAACATATTCAATAGTGAAAAAGCAAACTGAAAAAATTTCAAATGCTTTGAACAGTGATACGTAAGCCAAAAACAAGCTGCCAACTGTCTCAAGAATTACAGCGATAACATTTAGTAGAATTAAAGAAATTATAAAACCGTCAATTAGCTTGTCCCAAAATCTTCCTCCTTCGGATGGGTCAAGCAGTATATAAATATGTTTTTTTACGGTTGAATACATTTCAGTTTTTTTGTCTTTATATAATTATATTTAAATTAGTCGTTGTCTGCTGACGGTCTTTTGTGTTATACGTTGGTTCTTCTGTTCATCATATGTCAGTCGGTTTAATTGAAGCACTGTCGCCAATCAAATTACCGCCAACAATACATTTGCGAATATACGCCACTTTTAATTTCCACCTAAATTCGTGCAACTACTTGATTGTCGATACGAAAAATTGCGTGTTTTGAAAACCTTTTGAAATTTGAATTGCGCAAAGCTAAACTTAGCTATAATCTTGTTCAAATTACTTTCTCACGTAAACTCTCACCCCCCCCCAACCCATTTTCAAAAAATGCAATAGATTCTCACCTCCACATAAACCACCTAAACATCCTCTTTAAAAACAAAAATTTCTTTTTATTATAAGGCGCATAGCGAACATTTAATTCCGGAAAAAAATACTTGTGCATCACACTTTTTTTATGCGAAAATTCATCAAAAGAATATTTGCCCTGATATTTTCCGATACCGCTGCTTCCAACGCCGCCAATAGGTAATTTTAAATGTCCGAAATGTAACATTACTTCATTTATTACCATATCGCCACAACGAATTTCTTCCGACACCTTTTTTATAAGGGTTTTATTTTTTGAAAAAAGATATAATACAAGTGGATCAGGATTGTTTTTTATCAGATCCAATGCTTTTTCTATGTTTGTATAACCTATTATCGGCAGCACAGGCCCAAAAATTTCTTCCCGCATAAGTGGGGAAGCGGGATCAGGATCAAGAATAATTGTTGGGGAAATATATTTTTCATCGCGATCGGTTATTCCACCAAAAACAATATTTTGTTTATCCAATAATTTATTTATTCTGTCGAAATGCGTTGTATTAATTATCCTCCCAAAGTCGGGACTTAGCTTTGCATCTTTTCCGAACGCTGACTCAATTTTTGCAATAATTTTTTCTGATAAAGCATTTTTTAAATTTTCCGGAACAAGAATATAATCGGGAGTTACACAGGTTTGTCCGCAGTTGCTGAAGGCACCCATTGTTATGCGCGCTGCTGCTATGTCAAGATCAGCAGTTTCGTCAATGATACAGGGATTTTTTCCGCCTAATTCTAATGCAACAGGCGTTAAATGTTTTGCTGCGGCTTCATATACATGTCGGCCTATTTGGGTTCCACCGGTAAAAAAAATAAAATCAAATTTTTGCGTCAATAATTCCTTTGTTCCTTCTGCGTCGGCATTTACTACATGTATATATTTTTTATCAAAGTTATTGTTGATCATTTCCTCCAATAAAGAAGCGGTAGATGGTGCATTTTCTGAGGGTTTTATAACTGCCGTATTTCCTGCTGCAATTGCACCTATTAAGGGTCTCATTGCTAATAAAAACGGATAGTTCCAGGCGGCAATTATTAAGGTATTGCCATAAGGCACTTTTTGAATATAACTTTTAGCGCGAATATGAAAAAGGGGCGTAGATAATTTTTTCGGCCGCATCCATTTTTTAAGATGTCCGATAAAATATTTTAATTCCGTTTGTATTAATCCAACCTCCGCACCCCAGGCTTCAAATTTCGATTTGTGCAGATCTTTAAATAATGCTTCTAACAATTTGTCTTCAAAATCAATTGTAAGCTGTAATAATTTTTTTAATTGTGTTATTCTGAAATCGCAGGAGAGTGTTGCTTTTGAAGCAAAATAAAACCGTTGATCAACAATCAATTTTTCCTTCTCCATAAATTTATTCCACAATTACCTTCGTGATATTATTTCCATATTCCGATCTGATAGTAAGAATATAAACGCCCGCATTTCCACCCGGAATATCAATTTCTTTTATAATATTTCCATAAGCAGCAGCCTGTTCATATTTTGATATTTGCTCTCCCAGTATATTTGAAACAGTTAATACAATATCCTGTTTTTGGGCCAAGGTAAAACTGCAATTAAATTTCCCCTGATTTGGATTTGGAAAAATAATTAAGTCTTCCACCAAATAATTTCCTACCGATTGAAATACAAAATCTATCTCCACTGACCATGCAATACAAGGACCATTAATTGCTGCAACCTGATATATTCCTTCCACAGCGGGACTATAAGTTACGTCGGTTGCACCGGGTATCGGACTTCCCATATAATACCATTGCACATCCCATGTAGAAGAAGTAGTTAATACACCTCCAATTACAATAATTGCAGGTGCTGATGGATTTTCAAATACTTCAATACTTATCTCGGCACTTTCCGCAAAACATCCTCCAACACCGGTAACGGAAAGGTCATAAACTCCTGTTTCAAATACGATATAACTTGTACTATCGGCTCCCGGAATTTCATCTCCATCTCTAAACCATTGATAATTTCCATCTGCAATAATTGTTGCATCTAATATTGCAGAATCACCTTCACAAAAAATATTTATACCGGTTAAAACAATTTCAGGAGTTGGCACCGAAGGATAAACAGTTATTGTATCATAAAAAGTATAACTTATAACAGGATGCGAAATACTTACTTCAACCTGATGACTACCTGTAGTTAAAATATTTACTCCAACATCGTCACCATTAAAAGTAAAAGTTCCGCAATTATCATCATCACCGGCTGCACCGGTATCATAATCTTTCATTTGCATGGTATAGGTATGATCGGGATCTAATTCAATTCCCAAACTAAAAGTTACAGGAGGAGAGGTGTCCTCAAATCCGGGCCAGGTGGTTAGTCCGAGATCATCGATAAGAATATATAAATCCGGTTTTTCTGCCTCAATTAATCCGGTACATCCGAAAAAAGTACAATCATCGCATCCGCTACTTAAAACAGAAACATAATCCAAAAGATATCCTATGGTATCAATAGTAACCGTATGACTGACGATATATTCTGTTTCTATACCCCCAATTGCATTATAAGTTTGAGTAGGAGGAAATTCCTCGTTACTGGTAACTCCATTTCCAAAATCCCAGGTATAAGTAAATCCATCAACACCTAAACTAGGTATACTGGTTTCAAAATCAACTTCAAGTGGATCGCAGCCGAAGGTTGCAGTTGGAATTATTCCGCCACCACCAATTGCAGCCGGCAAAACTTCAATAAAAATGCTGTATTCTGCGGCCTGATCACCACCGGGATATTCCAATGTTGCTATTAAGGGCACAGTAACCTCATACCAACCCGGAACCAAAGGAGTTCCACAAACCCTTGCGCAACCGTATAAACTCACATCAGGATCATAATCAACAGGAAGATCACCCAAATTTGTAGAAACAAACATTCCATAAGGCGTCCCAACCGGTTCGAGTATATGGTAATTCAAAAACTCCAGTGTGCCCACAATATCAATGGTGGTGTCTTCTTGCATTACAAAAGTGATATCCGATTCATAAAATTCACCGGCAGTAGCAGGTGGAAGCGTATCCGGATAAACACCGGGCAATACAAATCCATAATCAATGGAACAGGTACCGCAGACTTGGGCTTGTAGATTGGAATGGATAAAACAAGTAAAAACGATGATTATTGTGGCAAGTTTACGCATGTGTGATTGTATTTTGATGGAAAATTAGGATTTTTTTAGAAGAATTCAGGGCCAATTGCGAACAAAATTTATAGCAGAACCAAATCCAGGTTCAAAAAATGCAATTGTGGAAAAGCGGAATCAAAATAAAAAGTTCACATTAAATTAAGATTCAACTTTAGATTATGAACACTATATTTTGAAATATAATGGTTCTAGCTTATCGATTTTTTTTAATGCACAATTTTTCAAAATCAAGCACAATAAAACATACAATTTTACTTCATATAATAATAAAGTAAAAAAGATATGATTTTAAGATAAAATACGATTTGCAAAACAATCGGGTTTGTTTGCTGAAGGTTAATATATTCTGTTGTTAACCATAGAATAATATAGAGAGATGAACTTTGTCGGGAACTTGAAACGCAAAGTATGAACAGAAGAAACCTCTTAAAAAGTATTGGATTATTAGCTGCAAGTCAATTTTTGCCTGATAATAAAATAATTGCATCCAATACAATTTCCGCTGACAAAAAACCAAAATGTATATTGCGGATTGCTCATATTACAGATATTCATATTGGAGATTCAAAAAGTGCAAGTTCGGGATTGATAAAATGTTTACATCATATTCAGAATTTACCGGAAAAGGTCGATATCATATTTAATGGAGGTGATACCATTGAAGATGCACTGTTTAAAACAAAATCGCAGGTAACAAAACAATGGGATCTTTGGCATAGTTTATTGAGAAATGAATGTTCGCTTGAAATGGACAGTTGTCTTGGCAACCACGATATATGGGGTTTATACACCGAAAAAAAAGACCTTTTATACGGAAAGAATTTTGCAATGGAAATGATGAAAATGGATAAGACGTATAAAAGTTTTGATCTAAATGGATGGCATTTCATATTTCTCGACAGCACACAAAAAAAGAAAAACGGTTTATGGTATACCGCAAAGTTAGGAGAGGAGCAGACCGATTGGTTAATAAACGATCTTGCGGCAGTGCATCCTGAAACTCCTGTAATGGTGATGTCGCATATACCAATCTTGTGTGCTAATGTTTTTTTGGATAATGTAAAACTCAAATTTGGAAAATTTCAGGTTCCGGGTTCATGGATGCACACGGATGTTAAAGAAATTGTTAGCATTTTTAATCAGCATAAAAATGTAAAGTTATGTGTGAGCGGACATATTCATTTGTACGACAATGTGGTATATAATAATGTTACTTACAGCTGCAATGGTGCCGTATCAGGCGACTGGTGGAAAAACGAAGTATACCATGAAACACCGGCAGGGTATGCTCTTATAAACTTATTTGAGGATGGTAGTTTTACAAATACCTATATGAATTATAATTCCTGATTTCGAATTTACAATTTAATAACATTAACTTAATTCTGAACTTAGTTATATCAGAGGTTATTCCTATTTACTTTACGGTATGATAGTAGCTACCTCCGTTTCTGCATTAGACCCTATACTTAATATGGTAGATAAAAATATTCCCGATGCCCATATTTTATTTTCTTCTAAACAATATTTATTGTTATGTGAAAAGGAAATACAAAATGAAAATTGGGATGTTGTGCTTAAAAATTGCCTTAAGTTTTTAACAGAATTGCCAATTTCGCACCGGATATCGGATAAAAAGACCGCAGCCTATTCGAATTTCCGGCAGATTGCTTCCACCATGTTGGCCAAACATCACAACTACGATTCTATTATTAATTTATTGAATGTTACAGCGGATATTACCGAATTTACAAAAACCTTTTTTCACGATATCGATAAAAAAGGAGTGCATCTTCCCAAACCAAAACCGAATAAAGTAGAAGTGATTTTTATTTATTCCTTTTGTGTAAATTTTTACAATATGATTGCCGTTTGTTTTGATGAATGAACGTTCATTCACCATACGAATCCTATTTTAAATATTGCCTTGTTTTTGGTATAATGATATACCGTCTGACTATCCGACCACCAGTCTTCTTCTGTTACGGTATATTTACTTAATTTATAACCGAGACTCATGATAAATCCGGTTTGTTTTTTAGAGGAGTTTATCCTGATACCCAAACCTAATCCTGCAGTAATTCCAGGATTAAGATCTATTATCCCATTTGCATCTTTATTAGCTAATAGCGTGTACATTCCCAAATCACCGTAAACAAAGGGTGTGTTTTTACCCTCTACAAAATTCCATCTTCCATCCAGATATACCGAAAGATAAAAATCATCAGATGCCTCTAATGTCAATCCGATTCCTGCTTGTAGTCGCTCATTAAAATGATACCCGTTTATAATATCCAGTATTACTCCACCCGAATATCCCCAATCGTTTGTGCCCATTAATAGTCCTATGGAAGTAAAAAAAGTATATCCGGTATCTCTGGGACTGTAAATAGTTTGAAAGGGATCGAATTCAGGCTCCTTTTTGATGGATATTATGGAGGATTTCGGTAACACAATTATGCTTCCACCTAATATTTGAATTGCAATGGTACTGTCAGGATAATCACCTAACAAGGTTCCGCGATAAACACTGCCATTTTCCAGATAAACAACATCTTCCAGGTTAGATTGTGCAATTGCCTGATTGGAATTGAATATTAAAGCTGTAAAAACGAATAAAATAAGGAGGATACGCATTGTTTTCAACCGGGTTTAGATTGTTTATATTTTGTAAAAAAACACCATTTTATGAAATAACAATAATTATTACCTATATTTGAATTGAATAAATACAAAGTAAATGAAAACCTATCTTTCCTCTAAACTAAGCATTTTTTCCCTTTCGCTCCTGATCTTTATACTTTATAGTGGTTGTTTAAAAGATAGCTGTGAAAAAACCTATCATTATATTGCTTATACCCCTGTTTACATCTCAGAAGCCGAACTTCGGGCCTCTGTTGCAATACTTCCTGCAACCGATATTGTCGCCCCGGGAAAGATCTATTATATGTCGCCGTACATTTTTGTAAATGAATTGGATAAAGGAATTCACATCATCAACAATACCGATCCATCCAACCCGCAAAATATCGCTTTTATCAATATTCCCGGTAATATTGATATTAGTGTGAAAGATAATATTTTATACGCTGATAGTTATATAGATTTAGTTGCTTTGGATATTTCTGATCCACTTAATGTTATGGAAGTGAATAGAGTTATGAATGTGTTCCCTCAAAGAGAATATGAAGGCTGGACCACCGAACCCGGCTTAGGAGTTGTTGCAGATTTTATTGAACGGGATACGCTTATTACAGAGGATTGTGGCAACGACGGATGGAGCGGAGGTTGGGACGGCGGTATATTTTTCACCCTTACAGCAAGCAACGTAGTTTCTGGCGAAGGATCTCAAGGCACGGCAAATAATCCAGGATACGGAGTTGCCGGTTCCATGACACGTTTTGCCATTGTAAACGACTATTTATATTGCGTAACACCATCCGAAATGCAGTTGTTCGATATTTCTAACCCGGCAGCTCCACAGCAAGGATCGGCAATTTCTTTATTTGCAAACGTGGAAACGATATTCCCATACGATAATCATCTTTTTATTGGTACTACCACAGGAATGCAGATTTACAATAATGCAGTCCCGGAAAACCCTGTATTTGTTTCAGAATTACTGCACTTGACGAGTTGCGATCCGGTAATTGTTTCCGGTACTACTGCCTATTCAACATTGCGCTCCGGAACAGCATGCGGAACTACTAAAAACGACCAACTTGATATCATTGATATAAGTAATATTTCGGCGCCGGTTTTAACTATCACTTACGAGATGACACATCCGCTTGGACTTGGACTCGATGGTGATAAATTATTTATTTGTGATGAAGACCTGAAAATGTATGATGTTTCCGATCCTTTGCAAATGCAACTTTTACAAACCGTAAATATCAGTTCACCTTACGATGTAATTGTTTTGGGAGGATTATTAATTGTCGTTTCGGAAAGCGCCATCACACAATACGATTATAGTTCGGGCACATTAGTAAAATTGAGTGAACTTACTGTAATGCGAGATATTTGATCTTAAAGCGATTTTCACTTTTGTGTTTCGAAATATGCTCAATCGAAATAATATTGTCACATAAACCAGGGTTTATGTTGAGAAATATGCTAAATCGAAATAATATTGTCACATATACCAGGGTTACTGCTTCAAAGTACGCTCAATTGGTAAAATTAGGCGTTAATCTGAACCCTGGTTTCAGATTAAATTGAAAATCGTCAATTGAAAATTGCCAAATCCTTTACCGCACTAACGTAAAATTCCCTTGTTTGAAATAATCAACATTATCCAATCCTTTTCCGCTCACTACATAAACATAAACATCTAACTCCTGCTCCACGCCATTGTAAACACCATTCCAACCTTTAACCGGATCGTTACTGAGGAAAAGAAGTTCGCCCCAACGATTATAAATCTTAAATTCGAAATCGCTCAATCCATAATTTAAAGGAAGAAAGAAATCATTCACTCCATCTCCATTTGGAGAAAAGGCATTGGGAACATCTAATATCGAAATCTCCTCAATAATTATTGTATCACAAATTTTACTTTCGCAACCAAATTCATTGGTTACTGTCAGACAAACCTCGAAAACACCTGCAATTGGATATAAATGAACCGGATTTTCCTCTGTGGAGGTAAATCCATCCCCAAATTCCCAAAACCATTCCACTGCGTCTAAACTTTCATCGGTAAAATTGGTAGGGGAGAAAACCGTAGCAGGGTTTGGACTAAAAGTAAATTCAGCCTCAGGATAATCATAAACAGTTACTTCTATGGTGGTTGTATCATCAGGAACGCAATCTAATGCAGAATTTGCAATTAAAGTTACCGTATAGGTTCCGGGTGTATCATAACTGTGTGCAGGATTTTCTTCCGTGGAAGTAGAGCCATCTCCAAAATCCCAATTGTAAGAAGCGGAATTTACACTGTTATTGTCAAATTCAACATCAACCGGAAAACACCCGCTTATTGGATCAGCCGTGAACTCGGCTGCGGTTGCCGATTGTGTTAGCGAGAATTTGAACACCCCTAAATTACAATTTGAGCTATTATTGGTATTACTCACAACATCATCCGTTGTTGGAAAATCATCATTACCTCCGCACCCTGCACAAACTGCCTGATATACCACTCCGGTTTTATCGAAACGGCTTGTACCGCCATCAACGTGTTCTCCGCTCAATGGTCCACCAAAGTAAGTAGAATAGATCAAGCTGGTCATATTTTCCTCAAACACAACAAGATAAAAGTCACTGCCATCAGTAGAAGATTGAAAAGCATCTCCAGTAATCGGCATATCATGCACAGTGCCAGTAGCCGGGTTATAAAATTGATTTACACTACCTCCCCATCCTGAAACATAGATATAATTGCAATTATCAACCAAAAAGGCCGTTGGGGAGATATTCACTGCATTATCACCGCTCCCAAAAACTGTGGAAAACTCCATTTCCGAAAGGGTAGAATCCAATTTCGTGATATATTGTGAGCTTCCGGGATTTTCATAAACAGCGCCAATTACAGGGTAACTCCCCAAAGTTTGACCAGTGATAAATATGGAATTTACATCATCTATTTCTGTAAGCATAGTCTGGTCGTAATTATTTGTCCCAATATAAGTGCTATTAAATATTTCGGTAGCATTTATTTCAATGGTCATTACAAAGCCATCGCAGGTTCCGCCTTTATAGGTTTCATTAAGTGCACCTGTTGTGGTAGGGAAATTATTACTTGCTGTTCCACCGCAAACAACAAATTTTGAAGAATTCATTTTTTTGATACTATATACTGCATCATCGGAGGAACCGCCTACAAAGCTGCACCAATTTAGTTCGGAGAGATCTTCATTCAGTTTGGCTACAAACCCATCTTGCTGTCCGCCAATAGTACTTTGAAAAACACCTGCAGTAACGGGCATATCTGAAGAGCGGGTGCAGGAAGCCACATAAATATTACCCAAACCATCAACAGTAACCTCACCTCGGGCATGGTCACCATAATTATAGGAGGTGCTTCCGGTATTTAAAGCATCGTTCCCGGTTCCACCCAAAAATGTAGATCCAATCAAAGCAGTACCGTCTACATTGAATTTTGTTACAAAAGCATCACTGCCGGTATTAAAATACAGCACACCTTCAATAATTATAAATGCACCGGCATTAAAAGTATTATCGAAACAACCTGCAGTAACCGGATAGTCGTTAGACCCGGTAGCTCCAAAAACGATCAATTCATTATCATTATTTACGATCAAACTATAAGGAAGATCGTTTGAAGTGCCACCACAATAGGTAGAATAAATTAAACTGGTTCCATCAGGAGTAAATTTCGAAATGGTAATGTCGGCTACGTAAAAATCAGTACCGGGCACATAAGCGTCCTGGAATGCACCAACAGTTAGGGGATAACCATCGTCAAAAGAGATTCCAGCACCATATAAATTTCCTTCCTCATCATAGGTTGCGGAATATCCCCAATTGTCGGCAGTAGAACCGGAATAACTGGCAAATATCAAGATAGCAGGATCAATTGTTAATTCAATATTTTTATCATAACCATTTGGAAATGAAAATGATACCGTTGTAGACTCCAATATAAAATCACATTCAACCATAGTTTTTACCCCTGCTACCATTTGATACGCAATTGGGTGCATTTCCAGTATTGTATTGATGGAAGTAATCAGTTCCAGATTTCCCCCGCTGATGCGAATATCCTGTAATCCTTCATACCGGAACCGAATTTGAGAAGCGTTGGCATTTGGAGCAAGTATAAGGTCGTATTTCATGGAATTGCTCTGACTGTAAACTAACAAGTCGGTTCCGGGATACAGTTGTTCATATCTTATAGCACCATATGCGGGCACCCCGCCTTTCCATTTGGATTCGTCGTTACCATGAAAATAATTGTAATAATTATCGAATTTATTTTCTCCGGTAACTTTGACATTGGGATTGGCATTTTGAAAATGCGTTCTGAATGCGTGTTTTTTTAATATGAAATTCTTAATATCCTCCGCATTACCCTCGTGTTTATAATGTCCCAATTCGGAAGAATTAGAAAAACCCCAGGTAAACCTGTCCTTTTCGAGATACAGATTTCCTCCGTAAACTGGAGTAGAGAACAGAATATTTTTTTGCCACTGACCATTGTTTTGAATATACTGCAGATCTCCGGTTTTGGCATTTGAACCTGCATGTAAAATGGAAATTGAAATGCTAAGAAGCAGTAGAGTATAGATTTTTTTCATTTGCATCATTTTCAAAACCCGAATTTAAACAATTTTACGATAATTTCGGGCACTCAAAAGTAATCTTTACGCGAATATGATAGAAACATTTGCCAACATACTTTCAGATAAGATCAAATTAGGGTTGCCTGGTTTGGAAGCACATAAAATTATGGCGCCAGTTGCGCGTCCTATCGAAAATTTTGAGGAAAAGGATTATCCCTCCGCAAAAAAAGGTGCAGTGTTGATATTATTTTATCCTGTGCTCGAAGAAATTTTTATGGTTTTAATAAAACGCCCTTCGTACGATGGTGTGCATGGAGGACAGGTAAGTTTTCCGGGAGGGAAAGTGGAAGAAACGGATAAGGATACTTCTTTTACCGCATTGCGCGAAACTGAAGAAGAAATTGGCGTTGAAAGATCTCAAATTAAAATATTTGGACAACTGAGTAACATTTATATCCCTCCCAGTAATTTTTTTGTATATCCGTATTTAGGATTGATAAAATCTAAACCTGATTTTTTTCCGGATAAAAATGAGGTGGAATATATAATAGAAACTCCGGTAAATATTTTATTGGATCAAACAAATAAATCAACTATAAATATCAATAGAAAGGATATCAATTTTGAAGCTCCATGTTATCTCATTAATAAACACAGGGTTTGGGGAGCTACGGCAATAATATTGAGTGAGTTAGAATTTTTGTTGCGCAACATCAAATAAAAACAGCAACGAATAAAAACAAGTAAATAACACAATTTACCTTTCTTTTGGCTGTTCATTCGTGCATTCGTGGCTAATTTTTTCATCCGTATTGTGGGTAAAAAAAGGGTAACCACAAACCTAACTGCCATCAGCAGGTGCACGAATAAAAAACAAGTAAATAACACAATTTACCTTTCTTTTGGCTGTTCATTCGTGCATTCGTGGCTAATTTTTTCATCCGTA
>ENA-ORBV01002172-ORBV01002172.1-microbial-mat-metagenome-genome-assembly--contig:-NODE-2172-length-41987-cov-27.307134_pt1 | contig 41987 bp, 22 predicted proteins | sample MGYA00237777_ERZ505514 | MGnify/ENA primary metagenome ERZ505514 (study PRJEB26160, sample SAMN06269048) | microbial mat metagenome | isolation source: Oligotrophic lake microbial mat | place... | reverse complement strand
TTTTCAAGCAGAAGACGGCATACGAGATTCGCCTTAGTCTCGTGGGCTCGGAGATGTGTATAAGAGACAGTGCCCACGATGGTTGCGCACGCCAGGCTTGCGAACTGTGACACCCATGGATTGTGGAAGGGCATGGGTATCCACATTTGTGCGCCCCAGACGCAAAGGGCCATGAAGAGTGAGGCCAGCACGATGCGACCAAAGGCCCGTGTGGTCTCACGGTCAAAGATGGTGGTCGGGCAGAGGTGGCGGCGGGCGAGTGTTGCGAGGACGACACACTGGAGAATCGCGGCGGTGCTCGTGGCCCAGGCCATGCCGGCTTCCTTCAGCTTCCAGATGAGCGTGAGGTTCAGCGCGATGTTGAACAGCATCGCGGCGATGGAGATCATCATCGGTGTGCGGGTATTGCCCTTGGCGTAGAAGGCGCGGGTAAAGACGTGGTTGAGCGAGTAGGCCCACACGCCCGGCGCGAAGCCGAGCAGCACGGCGGCGGAGCGTTCGAGGCCGCGCTCGGTGAACGAGTTTTCGCCCGAACCGAAGAGCACGGCCGTTAGGTCGTGGCGCACGAGAATGAGCCCGAGCGAAGCGGGAAGACCGATGAAAAGGCTTAGGCGCAGGCCGCGACGGAGGGTTTCGGTGAACTTGCCCGGCTCGTCGGCGTGACGGGCGAGGAGCGGGAAGGCCGCGGAGGCGACGGCGATGCCAAAGACACCGAGCGGAAACTGGTAGAGGCGACTGGTGAGGGCGAGAATGGCGTTCGATTTTTCATCGAGCGGGAAGGGAATGCCCTTGGCCTCGGTATCAAACCAGATGGGGAACGTGGCGATGGTGTTATCGAGGAACGTATTGAGTTGCAGAGTGCCGAGACCGATGGCGACGGGAACGAACTTGCCGAACATGGCGCGGGCGCGTTGGCGAGCGGGGGCGCAGTCACGGGTCCAGGTGACGTGCGAGCGCAACAGGCGATTGAACCACCAGAGCTGCGTGGCGGCGGAGAGGACGGTGGCGATACCGAGGGCGAAGGCGATTCGGGCATCGGCCCGCCACCCAGTTGAGATCGAGTAGAGACCGATCGCGATGATGAAGGCGTTGAGCACCAGCGGGCCGGAGGCGGCGGCGGCGAAGCGTCCGTGGACCTGGAGCATCCCGGCGAGGATGGCGACCATGCAGATGAGGGGCATAAAGGGGAGCATGGTCATCACCAGCTCGATGAGCAGGCGGCGGTCGGGGCTGTGGTCGCCGAAGATGAGGATGGCGAAGAGCACAAGCTCGACAACGATGGTGATGACCGCGGTGACGGCGGCCAGCACGATCATGGTGAGGCTGGCGAGCTGGTTGGCTTGTGCGGGATCGAACTTGTGAGACTGGGTGTATTGGGGGATGAAGGCCGCGGAGAGTGCGCCCTCACCGAAGAGCCTGCGGAACATGTTGGGGATGGCGAAGGCGAACTGAAAGGCGGAGTTGAGCGCCGAATCGCCGAAGATGCGGCCGATGAGCACATCACGCACGAGGCCGAAGAGGCGCGAGGCGAGGGTCATCAGGGCCGTTGAGCGCACGGCGGATGTGAGCGCATGATGCGAGGTTGCGGCGTTGGCGACAGGTGAAGAACCGGTTGGGGGTGGAGGGGCTTCGGGCACGATCGCAGAGTATCGGTTGCGCGGGGAGTGGCGCAACAGAAGCGGCATGCCGGGGAGGGGGGAGAGAGCGCGGGTTGCTCAGCGGATGAAGATCAGCCAGTTGATGATGATGACGGGGAGGAGGATCAGGATGGCCATGAAGAAGTAGCCGAAGAAGGAGGGCATCTTTACGCCGAGGCCACTGGCACCGGTACCAGCGTGGGAATGGGCGGAATCGACGATCGACTTGACCATGAAGTTTGGCCCGTTTCCGATGTAGGTCATCGCCCCGAAGAAGACCGCGCTGAGGGAAATGGCTTCGAGCAATCGCAGCCCGTCGAAATGGATCGGGCTTGCGGCCGATGAATCTGTGGTGGGGTGGATGACATCGTATGAGGACGTGATAAACTCGCGAATGCCGACGGCATCAAGCGGGAGGTGAAGGACACCGAAGGCGAGCTGCAGAAAGCTGAGGTAGGTCGGCGCGTTGTCGAGAAAGGCGGAGAGCGTGCCGGTGGCGAAGTAGAACTGGGTGGGACTCTCAAGCCCGACGTGCGAAGCGTTGGCGCGAAGGTACTGGAGAGCGGGGGCCATGGTCAGGAAGATACCGACAAACAGAAAGCCGACTTCCTTTACGGGTGCGAACGTGAACTGATTGGCATGGTGAATGGAAGGTCGGGCGCAGAAGTAGGCGGCGGCCGCGACGATGAGCTGGAACGTGGCACCGACGGGCCACCCTTGGATGCCGTAGCGGGTGTTGAGCCATGGATCGATGAAGACGCCCGCGACGAGCAGCGCGAGGAAGCCGAGGGTTGATAGGCCGGTAATGATCGGTCGATGCTCGTGCGCGTCGCCGACGTGGGCATCAGTCACGGCGGCAGACGGAATGCGGCTATCAAGAATGAAGAACATGGCGAGCAGCAGGCCGTTGGTGACGAGCCACATGGGCCAGAGGTGTTCGAGTGTCCAGAAAAACGGCACGCCCTTGAGAAAGCCGAGGTAAAGCGGCGGATCACCGATGGGCGTGAGGCAGCCGGCGCAGTTGGAGACGATGAAGATGAAGAAGACAACGTGGATCGGGCGAAGGCGGCCGCGATTCATGCGCATGAACGGGCGGATGAGCAGCACGCTCGCGCCGGTCGTGCCCACGATGTTGGCGAGCACGCATCCGAGGGCGAGCAGCAGGGTGTTGGGCCATGCGCGCCCGCGAACGCGGATATCTATCAGGATGCCGCCCGAGGCGATGTAGAGACCGCCGACAAGCGCGATGAACGAGTAGTACTCGACACCGGCGTGCAGCATCATCGTGCGCCCGAAGGATCCGTACGCGATAACGCAATAAGTCAAGACCAGCGATCCGAGCACGAAGGCGAAGTCCGGAAAATGGTTGTGCCAGAAGCTCGCACTCACAAACGGCATGATGGCGATGCTGAGCAGAAGCAGGGCAAAGGGAACGCACACAATCAACGGCACAGTGAAGGCGGGTCCGTGCCCGTGTGCGGGCTTCGCCGACATGGGCGCAGTTTGGTCAGGCTGAGTTGGAAGCAGCGATTGGGCGCGCTGCACATCCGCCGGATTCGCGGCATCAAAGCCTGGCGCGAGGTCGATGGTGGTTTGGTCTTCGAGTCGGAGAGCGCGAGAGCCATCGGCCCGGGTTTCAACCACGACGGTGGCTTTGCTCGCCGCGGATTCATCATGCGCGGCTGGCTTGACCGGGAGAACGATCGTGAGCAAAAACCCGAGCACGATCCCCACGAGCGTGCTGACCACCCAGCACTTTGGCCCATGAAAGCCCGCGTGAACAGTGGGTGCATCGCTCATGTGTCCGCTCGCTTTCTCTTGAGACGATTGGTGATCAGAATCCAGACGGCGACACCGCTAAGGGCGAGGGTAGCACCGCCGATGTTGGCCGCGAGGTCGTCCCATGCGGCGTGGCGATGGATGAAGGTCGGCAGTTGGAGCGCCTCATCGATGCAGGCGTAGATGGTGGTTGCGAACCATGATCGGGCGACGGTTCGCGATGATCGGATCGGGCCGAGGTAGCCGGTGAAGTGGACAAGCAGTGCCCAGCAGCCGAAGACGGCGAAGTGGATGAGCAGGTCGGGGCGTTCGATGCCGCGGAAATCGATCTTCAATCGGGGCCAATGCGTAGCCGTGAAGATCGCACAGACAAAGACCCAGAAGACCGCGCGCCTGAGACGGAGCGGCAAGCGGTCGATCACGACGTGGCTTCAGCGGGCTTGGCCTTTCGGCCGCGCACCGTCGGTTTGGGTGGAGTGACGGCTGCTTCGTTCGATATTGGAGATGGTGCTGTTGACTGCGCGATCGAAACGGCGGGCGTCGCGGGCGATTCGCCGCGCCGGTTCAGGAGTTCATCCCACTCGCCCACAATGCGTTCGCCAAGGGCCTTGTAGTCGAGCGCGCCGGGGCAAAAAGGGGCATAGTCAAAGATCGTCTGACCAAACGAGGGACACTCGGCGAGCTTGATGTTGCGCCTGATCGCGGGTGTAAGTACGCGTGCCGACTTCCATGGCACATCCTGCCCGCTGGCACGCGACTGCTCGAAGAAGTCCACAAGGTCCTGCACGACTTCCTTGGAGTGGTTGCTGGTCGTGTCCTGCATGCACACAACCACACCCGTCACACGCAGGCGAGGGTTCACCGTTTTGGCTACCAACGCAACCGTTTCAAGCAGCTTGCTCACGCCTTGCAGCGCGAGGAAGTGAGATTGCATCGGGATGAAGACCTCGCGTGCTGCGGCCAGACCATTGAGTGTCAAGACACCGAGGGAGGGCGGGCAGTCGATCAGCACGAAGTCGAAGCGTCCGTTCATCCGATCGAGCGCGGCACGCAGCCGGGTGGTTCGCTGCGCGGGATCGACACTTGCCAGCTCAGTCTCAATCGCGGCGAGATCAGTCTCGGCGGGAAGCAACCAGAGGTTCTCACGAACTTTGCGGATGGCCCGCTCGGCGGGAAAGTTCGGGTCAAGCAGTACGTCGTACACACTCGCCGATGGGGCATCCGATATGGGTTCGCCCTCGCCTTCGGTCGCGGGCTGGTCGCCTCCGACGTGCAGCGTGGCGTGTGATTGCGGGTCAAGATCCACCAGGAGCACGCGCCGCCCCAGCAGCGCGATTGCGGCCGCGAGATTGACGGTGGTCGTCGTCTTGCCTACGCCGCCCTTCTGGTTCATCAGGGCGATTGTGCGAACCGGCTTGGCGGCACCGGAACTGGTCGATGTGGTGGCGGAACTCATCAGGCGGAGTATACCGGCGGCACGCCCCCGGCTGCGAAAACCGCCCTCTCAACCAGCTAGTTTTTACGATCGCCCGCCGCGGCGGATGCGACCTCGCCTTGGGTTGTGCTTCCGCGACTGCTGGCCGCGGCGGCGGCTTGTGGTGCCTCGGCAGATCCGGATGATCGTTCGATCTTCCCGCCGCCGACCGCGGCCATGTCCTCAGCCTGACGCTCGTGGTGGGCCCGGCGTGCCACCTTGAAGCTGGTCACGCCGATGAACGCGGCAAAGACCAGCGTGAGGGCGTAGGTCACCCGTCCACGACCGGCCGAAAGTGCGATGCCAAGCATTGCGAAGCCGATCCCGATTCCGTAGAGCACAAAGACCGCGCCCTTGACCCCGAGCGCCCGTTTGAGCATGTGGTGCAGGTGCTGATCGTCGGCATCGGAGATCTTCTTCCCGGAGATCTTGCGCCGCACAATCGCAAGCGTGGTGTCGATGATCGGTATGGCGTAGATGATGAGCCCCGCCAGCACGAGGTAGGTCTTGCCCGTATCACCGAGCATCAGCACGACCACAATCGTCAGATATCCGAGCATCAGCGACCCGGAATCGCCAAGGAAGATCGTTGCCGGGTTGAAGTTGTGCGGCAGAAACCCGAGGCAACCGCCAAGCAGCGCAAGGCAAAGCACGATCCTCGCCCCGTCAAGAGGGCCATCATCACGAGCCGCCAGCATGAGCGCCACCAGCAGCAGCCCGCCCGCGGCGATCGCGGTGGTTCCACTCAACAGCCCATCCAGCCCATCCACCAGGTTTGAGGCGTTGCACGCACCGAGCACGAACATGGCGATGACCGCCGTTCCGACCCAATACACCACGTCTATCGTGATCGCGTCAAATCCGCCGATCTCGGCCGGAAGGGGGATGCTGAACATCACCGTCTCGAAGCCGCCGACCGTCTGAGTGCCAATCCCAATCGCCTTGGCCAGCGGGATCAGAACACCCGCCGCAACTTTCACACCAACATCCTGTGTTGCGAGCGCGGCCGCGGCGAACAACTGGCCAGCGACCTTTGCTCGGGGGTCGATGCCGACAACATCGTCGATCAGGCCGCAGAGCATGATGACCGTCATGCCGAGCAGAACCGAGATCGGCACCCCGCCGGGGAGCGCGGTTTCGTGTCCTTTTGAAGCATGGAAGCTGATCCACCCGTGGTAAGGCTGTGTGTAGGCAAAGAGAATACCGGCAAGGATGCCGAGGTAGACGGCCACACCGCCCAGATAAGCGACCGGCAGGCGATGGATCTTTCTGGCCACAGTTGGGCGATCGATGATGCCGTTCGCGATGGCCAGCCGACGCATGATCGGCGTGGCGATGAGCGCCACCAGAAACGAAATGACAAACACGCCCATGTAGCCATGGAAGATCTCGAGCCGACCAGCTCGTGCGATGGGCGCAACCTGCTGCACAAGGTGTTCGACCTGCGCGTTCAGGCTCTCGGTCTGTTTGAGCAGATCGGTGAGCTGGGCCGCGATGGCGGGGTCAGAGGTCGAGCTCGTCATGCCAAGTGGGGGTAAGAGTGCATCCTGCATCATGATCGCACCACTGTGCTGGTGTGGACCGTTTCGGGCTGCAAAGTGGCTGCGATATCGCGGATTGTCTGTTCGAGGGAGATCAGCGGATGAAAACCGATCGCGGTCCGGATGCGAGAGAGATCAGGAACGCGCCGACGAAGATCCTCAAAGCCGTGCCCATACGCAGTGTCGTAGGGAATGAACTTCTTGCCGGAGCTCGAGCCGAGCGTACGGATGACCAGGTCGGCGAGGTGTTCGATGGTCAGTGGCCGGTCCGAACCGATGTTAAAGACGCGACCATGGCACGCTCGTGTCGCCAGAAGCCGCGGGAGCACCTCGACCACATCACGAACATCGCAGAGGCAGCGGACCTGCTGGCCATCGCCATAGATCGGAAGATCTTCGCAGCTGATCGCCGCGTTGACGAATGTGGGGAGAACCATTCCATACGCACCAACCTGGCGCGGCCCGATGGTGTTGAAGAATCGTGCGATGACAGCGGGCAGGCCGTTCTTGTCGTGGTGCGCGATGGCGAGGTATTCATCGACGGCCTTGCTCGCCGCATATGACCAGCGCGAGCGCGTGGTCGGCCCATAGACCACATCATCATCTTCGCTGAAGGGGATCTTGTCCGACTTGCCATAAACCTCGGAGCTTGATGCGATGAGTGTCGGTGCCGGGCCTCCATCCGGCCCGTGCGTCTGCGCGAAGCGCAGCAGGTTGGTGGTTCCGATGATGTTCGTCTCGATGCAGCCGATCGGATCGTTCACCACCAGCTTGACGCCGACCGCGGCGGCGAGGTGAAAGATCTCGTCGAACAGATCGCCTGGACCGAAGGCCGCCATCGTGCTTGAAAGATCCGCTTCGATGAAGCGCAAGCTGTCGCTGCCCGCGCCACTCGGGCCCGCGACGGCGATTTGCCCTGCCGCGGCGAGATTGGCGCGTACGCCTGTCGAGAGGTTATCGATCACGGTCACGTGATCGCCCCGGAGAAGCAGAAGCTCGGCGAGATGCGACCCGATGAACCCAGCACCGCCGGTGATCAGCACCCGGCGCGGCACATGCTGAGTGCTTTGACGCGCGCCAGAGGCCTCATGATTTCCGTTCTGCATCAGAGGCACGGTTCCTCGACTCTCCCGATCGGGCCAGCGCATCACCATTTCGGATACGCGTTCGGCCATTTATTCCTGAGCGTGCAGGGCGGGTCGGAGACTCTTGTAAAGTCTTACGCCCACCGATCTTGCCAGCACACACCCGACCCTGGGCCGGTTCTCTGATCTTACACGTCTCAGGCCGACTTGCCCGCGTTGTGATAGTCGTGCGTCGCCTGGATGTTGCGCTTGAAGTATCCGCCAGCGGATGACTTGACCGCGTTGACAACAACGCCGATCAGCTCAGCCCGCGACTCGGACAACTGCATACGGATGCGGTTCACCAAACCACGCTTTTCGTTCATCGCCCGGACGACCATGACCACCGCATCGCACCGGTTGGCGAGAGCCAGCCCGTCGCCAGAGACAATCGCCGGCGGACAATCGACGAACACACGGTCATACTGGCTGGACGCCTCGGCCAAAAGCCTGGTCATGCCCTCGGTGCTCAGTCGCTCGGGCATCATACGGTTTGTTGCCGAACCAGCGGTCAGCACCGAAAGGTTGGGAACACTGGTCGGCCGAACGGCCTCGGCAAAGGTGGTTTGCCCTGCAAGACAATCGGCAAGCCCGAGCTGGTCGGCAATGCCGAAGATGCGCTGCATCGACGGGCGGCGGACGTTGGCATCGATGATGAGCACGCGATCGTCGGAACCGGCGCACGCCAGTGCGAGGTTGCACGTTACCGTGGTGGCCCCCGAGCCGGGCATTCCGGCCAGCACGAGCACCGTGCGCAGGCCGTCGGTATCCATCTTCTTGACAAGCGGCGCGCGAACCTGCCTGAACGATTCGGTCACCACACCGCCCGGCGTGTCTCGGAAGGCGGTCTCGACCGAGGCGGGGCGAGAGGGATCTTCGGCCGCATCGGGAATCATGCCCAGCACACGCAGACGCGGAATCATCGCGACATCCGCCGGCCCCTTGACTCGCTGATCCATGATCTCGCGGAGAAGCACCACGCTCGCCGTAAGACCTGCAAGCAGGAGCACGCCGAGCGGGAGCATGATCATCAGCTTGGGAAAGCTCACCTCGTTGGGTGCCTGGGGCGGGATGATGAGACGGACCTGATCGAAGACCGAGCTCGAGTTGATGAGGTCGATATTCTGTCGCGCCTCGTTGATCTTGCTCTGCTCTTCGGTGAGCTGCTTGACCTGATCATCGATCTGATCGATCTGCGTGATCATCCTCAGCAGATCCTGCTTGCGGTTGCTGGTCTCCTGGAGGTCCTTCTCAAGCTTGTCCTTGCGGGCGGTGGTGCTGTCCACACTCTTTCGCAGACTCTCGACATTGCCGTCGTACATGCGTTGAAGAACAAGTTTCATCTCTTCTTCGTGCTGCGCCTTCACGGCCTTGAGCCGCTCAGAGACCGCGACGACCGCGGGGTGTTCAGCCCGATAACCCTGCTGACGGAGCAACTGGTCTTCGACCTTCAGCTGCGAGATCTGGCGGGTGAGATCGAGGATGACCGAGTCGAGCTTGGCGTCATCGACCATGTCCGGCGGAAAGTCGCGCACGCCGTTGTTCTGCTCGGCGTTCTGCATGCGCTCGAGCAGAGACTTTACCGACGAGAGCTGCTGCACCACCTCCACAAGATCCTTGGTCTGCTGCTGCTGCGACTGCTCTTCGGCATTCACACCATCGTTGAGGTTGGTGATGCGTCCGGTCGTCAGGATGTTCTCGCGTTGCTTGCCTAGCCGACTGAGTTCTTCGGCGATGGAGCGCTTGCGCGAGTCAAGCACTTCGCGCTGATCGACCGAGTTCTGATTGATGGATGTGCGAACCTGCGCCAGATAGGCGTTGGTCACGGCCTCAAGCACCGCGCGGGCATCCTCTTTTTTCCGCCATGAAAATCCGAGCTTGATCAGCGTGGTCTGAGGCTGAAGTCGGGGCGAGAGCCGATCCTGAAGCGTGGCCACCGCGCCAAGCGGTTGAAAGTTGCCGTTCACAACAAACTGCTTGGCCCACTGTGTTGCCTGTAGGTCGGGACTCTTTACAGCGCGTGCCAGTACGTCGGGCGAGATCATGATCGCCATCTGCGTGCCCATGAAGCGGTCAAAGTCGGTCTGCTGCATCCCGGTGGCGCGGAGCTCCAGCGGGTTGTCTCGCGGCGGAAAGCACGCAAAGGTCGCTGTGGATGTCCACGTGGGATACAAGCTCAGCAGCGCAAAGTGCGCGGCGGTGCCGAGCGCACCACCAAGCACGGCCGCGCCCGCGAGCAGCGGCCAGTATCGTCTCAACAGACGAACCGGATCGATGTTGGCAAAGCCCGACATCGGTGCTGCGCCCGCGGCCCCCGAGCCTGGCTGCGCGCGGTGCATCGGCGCGGGCTGGTTCGCCCGAACAGGCATGGATGGGGATTGAGGAGTTGCAGTAGACATGGCAGAGGGTCCGTTTGGGGGTCAATCCGACGCGCTTGTGCGACGCAGGACGCCTAAAGAGGTCAGGGAATCGTGATCGCTTTCCAGACAACGCTTCAAGCGCGTCATTGACCATCGAGCAGTTTCTCAAGCTCCTTGAGGCTCTTCTCGTGCTGGGCATTCAACGCCGCGTCGCCTTTCAGGATGGTTTGCACCTGTTCGGCCAATCGTCTGGCTTCCGGTCGTGCCGACTTGGCAAAGTGCGCTTCCGCAAGGTGAATCATCGAAGGCACCCGATCGTTATCGGTCTTCGATTTTTCCACCGCTGCAGTCAGTGTCTTGATCGCGTTGTCAAGATCGCGCAGGCCGAGTTGACAGACACCCAGCGTGTCGAGCGCGTTGGGGCTGTTGGGGTTGGCATCGACGGCCTTCTGTGCGTAGGGCAATGCATCGCCCGGCTGCTTCAACTCCGTCGCAAGCACATAGGCAAGGTTGTTCAACGACTCGGCATCGTTCGGTTCGATCTCAAGAAACTTCCTGTACATATCCACGGCGTTCGGGTACTTCGCGACCTGGAAGTAGAACGTTGCCAGCAGGCGATAGACGCTCAGCTTCATCGAAACATCTTCGGACTTGGCGACAAATGCTTCCAGATCGGTGGCGGCCTTGTTCTGTGTGGTCGGCTCGCGCAGGCGCGCCAGGTTGGCCTGAACATAGACCCAGGAAGAGAGCTTCTTTTTCGCGTCAAGCCTGCCCCACGCCGAGAGCTGGGCCGCGTTGTCGTCGGGATAGACCGATTCAACACCCGCGGCGAACAACTGCGCCTGCTGCGCGTTGGTTGAATCGACCTTCTCGTGGGCCTTGGCCAGTTCGACGTCGGCATCGGCCGGTTTGCCCCATCGCTGGAAAATCATCGCCTTCAGAACGCTCAGCGTCATCTCATCCTGCGCGCCGAGGTCCTTATCCGTCACGGCCTTCCAGGCCGTTGCCGTGTCGGGTGGTTTCTTCGTGATAAGCGCGGTCACGTATGGAACAGCGACTTCGAGCGTCTTTCGCTTCTCCCACGCTCGCCCGTAATAGCCCGCGGCAAGGTCGCTCCGCCCAAGCTGAGACATCAGCGAGCCGCCACGCATCAGCCAGGGAAGATTGTCGGGCTTCAGTTTGATCGCATCATCCAGCAGCGTGATGGCCGCGGCATCCTGTTTCTGATTGAGCTTCATGCTCATCAGCTCAGACCTCAGCCCATCGTCGCCCGGATCTTTGACCAGCGCCTGCTCGAGCGCTTCGGATGCGAGATCAATCTTGCCCATGGACTTGTGAAGCAACGCGAGCCGCAACAAGGGCAAGGTCGAGTTTGGCGCGAGCTTCGCCGCCTGCTTGAAATCCTCGATCGCGTCGCGCCGCTTCTCCGGATCGCTCGCGGCAAACTCGCCGCGCTTCATAAACACCATGGCGTTCTTGGGTTCGGCCACTACGGCCTGGTCATAGAGCCTGGCCGCGCGCCCAGCATCGCCCTGAACTCCGGCTGCGCCCGCCGCGAGGAGGAGCAATGTTGCATCCTGCTGCGCCTTGGTGCCGAGCGAGGTCAAGAGTTCATCAAACTTCGCCCAATCCTTCATACCCACATGGCACTCGAGTATGCGTTTCACCACCGCATCGCCAGGGTCGGGCGAGCCGGAGTCAAGCACCCGCTTGTACGCCTCGACCGCCTCGGCCTGCTTGCCCGAGTTGAAGAAGACATCGCCCATCTCACGGCTGATGAGCATGGACTCCTTTTTCTCAAGCTCGCGCCCGCGCTCAAGAAATGCAATCGCGCGGTCTGGCTGGCCCACGATCTGAAACACCTTCGACGCGGCGATGTACACGCCTTCGTTCCGCTGTTCCGCGGGCTCTTGCTTGATGCGGTCGTCATAGACCTGCTCGGCCTCGCCGTACTTACCCTGCAACGCAAACCACCGGGCTTGAAGTTCGGTCACCGCATCTTTGGTGGCCTCATCGCCCTTCAGCTTGTCGATGTTTTTCTGAGCTTCTTCAAACTTGCGCTGCTCCATGAGGATCAGGATCAGCTCCGCCTGATTCATCTTGTTCTCGGGGCGCGTCTCGGCCAGTCGTGCCCTGAGTTGTGCAGCCTTGTCTCGATCACCACCCGGCGCGGTCGATTCGATCTGCAAAAGCAGTTCGGTGAACTCCGGATCGGCACCCGCGACCCCCTCCGACCGGCGTGCCCTGGTGAGCGCTTCCGACTGGCTACCCATCGCCCAGTGCGATTTAAGCAGCCCGTTGATCGACTGAATGTCGTTCGGTCGAATCTCGACCGCCTTGGTAAAGGCTTCAACCGCACCCGCCGCATCGCGCTGGTTCATCAGAATCACGCCCAGCAATCGCCACGCGGTGTGGTTCAGCTTGTCACGCTCAAGGGCCGAGCGCAACGACTGCACCGCTTCTGGCGCTTTGTTCTCGAGAATCTGGCTGCGGGCCAGGAAGAGCAGCCCACCCAGCTTGTCAATATTCTTCGCTTCCGCGAGCGCCACAATCTCCGCCAGCTTCGCCGTGTCCTTGGCCTGCATCGCTTCCTGGAAGCGATACTCAACCACGCTCGGGTCTTCGGGCGCAAGCCGCACCATCTCATCAAAGTACTCTGTCGCCTCCGCAGCGCGCGGGCTCTGCTTCAGCACCGAGTACTTCTGCATCGCCTTGTCCAGCGGCGAGAGCGCGGTCGCTTTGTCAATATCTTCCAGCACGCTCTTCACCGGGTCTTCCTGCAGCAGGCTGCGCTGAATCCCCTTCAGCCGCTCATCGGTCGGAAACTGCGCAATCGCCCGACCGATCACTTCCGCGGCCTTGGTCCGGTCCTTGGTGCGCATGTGCAGCTGCATCAGCGCGATGTACGGACGGATGTCGTCCTTCTTCACCTTCTCAAGGAAGGTTTCGAGCGTCGCGATCGCCATTGGAACATCGGCTCCCACACCGGTTGATTCGGCCTCGGCCTGCCGCAACACCTTGATGATCGGGTCCTTGGAATCCGGCGCGATCACCTTTATCAGTTGCTCGACCTGATCCTTCATCGCTGCATCATCCGGGTTGAGTTTCTGCAACTCGCGGAAGTAGCGGAGGGCCTCGGGGTAGTTGCGTGCCTGCAACTCGATCTGACCGAGATACCGCATCGCCCGCTGATTCCGGCTGTCGAGGCTCATCACGCGCTCAAAGGTCTGCTTGGCTGCGCCGGTATTCCCCTGTTGAATCAGCAACTCGCCGAGGAGTGCCATCGACTGCGGGTCGCGCTGGCCCGTCTGATCGTTGTAGCGCGTCAGCAGCGTTCGCGCGCCGTTGCGGTCGCCATCGATAAACGCCAGACGCGCATCAATGCTCAGCACCGAGTCCGCCGACTCGCCGATCCTCGCCACCAGATCGTTACGATACTTCTTGGCCTTCGCGCCCAGTTCCGACTTCTTCGCCGGGTCTTTCTCGCGCTCCCATTGTTCAAACACCACGTCGGTCTGGCCCTGAATCGCCAGCTCGCGCTGCCTGAAGAGCATCACGCCCTCCGCACTCAGCGGCCGGTCGGGCATATCCGCCACCTGCTGAAGTCGCGCGAGCGCTTTCTCGGGTTCATTCCGCATCCGGTCGAGATTCGCAACCGAGAGCAGCAGTTGAACATTGTTCGGCTGCGACGTTAACGCGGCATCGATCACCGCCTCCGCTTCACGCCGGCCATCTTCCGGTGAGAGCGCGATCTGGGCATAGAACGCCGCATTGGTCAGCGTGGAAACATCGAGCTTCTCCGGCTTCTCGGCCTTCACCGCCGCCAGCAGTTCCATCAACTGCGGCTTGCGATCCTGAAGCAACTCCGAAACCGTCACCGGCTTGCCCGATGCTACCGCCGCGGCCTGCGCTTCCTGCATCAAGACCATCAGCCGCACCGTTGATGCGGGCGGGTGTTCGGTAATGAACGTTGTCAGCCGCGATATCGCCGCGTTCTTGAACCGCTCGGCATCTTCTGTTTCATCACGCTTGCGTGCGCGCTCGGCAAGGGCCATGTCGATCTGCGCGGCCGCGATCAACACCTCCGTATCCGACGGGTCAGCCGTGAGTACGTCATCAAGATCCTTCTTGATCGCCACAAGTTCCTCGGGCTTGAAGTCCGGGTTCCGCAAAAGAAGCGCGACCTTCGGCAGCGCGCGATAACGCAGCAACACCTTGCCAGGAATCACTTCGCCCTGATACCCCTTGATCATCTCGTCGGCCGTACGCACCACATACTCAAGCTCACCCAGCGACGACCCGCTCGACTTCACGCTCGTGTATATCTCCGAGAGGTAACGCTTGTGTGCTGCAAGGTCGGACTTGTCGGCCTCGGGCAATGCGCGCAACGCGGCGAGATACTGCTTCTGATATTCATCAAAGTAACTCGCGCGCCCCACCGGCACGTACTTCTCCATCGCCGTGATCCACTTGCGGATCCACGTCGAGTTCTTCTGATCCTTGAATACCGCCTTGGCATAAAAGCCCATCGCCTCTGGCGTCTTGCCCTCAGCAATGGCCTTGTCGCCGAGCGTGATGTAGTCTTCGCCCGACTTCCGGATCGCCCGCACACCCAGGACGGCCACGCCGACAAACATCAGCATCAGCAAGGTGCCGAGCACAATCACAAACTTGGTATTCACTCGAGCTGCCATCGAAACTTCCTCGCCTTCTTTCCGATCTGCCTTCCCCATCCACCTGTCCAGACCATCATCACTTCGATGATGGCTTCACACCTGCGCCATTCGAGTCCGGTGCATGATTCGTCTTGCCCTTTTCTCCGGCCTGCGAGCCCGTGGCCGTGCTCAGCCCGCGCTGCAGTTCGACCCAGTCGGGCGCACAGAGCATGATCTCCGGCAACAGCTCGCTCAGCAGCTTCCGACACGCAGCCACATACTCCTCCTCGGTCTCGACTGAAGAGGTCGAGATCTGCACCTTGAGGTAATACGCGTACGTATCCTGAAGTTGGAACGCCAGAAGCCGAACATCCTCCGCGTTGTCGCAGTGCCCGCCATTGGCAATGAAGAAGTACCCAGCGAACAAGCTCTTGTTGCTCTTCGGCTCCGTGTACGGGTTCACGCGGATCGAGAGTTTATCCGCATCGCGCGGCAGGTTGATCCGCGTGTTCGGCACCTTCGAGTCCGGGCCCAGTCGTGCTGAAAACACTCGTCCTGCAACATCACGCTCCAGCCGCCACTCACCGATCTCCTGATCGAGATTCAGCGGCCTCACACCCGTCGAGCCCGCGATCGACCACCCCGCCGCGACGAGGCACCGATCGGGAATGTGCGGCACCGTGTCCACCATGCCCGTGTAGTACGTCATGTGCAGACTGAGCAGGATCGGCGATTGACCCTCGGGCGGGTTCTTCTCCATATACGCGCGCGAGATATAGTTCTCTGTCCCGAGTTCGGTCACCATCTCCTCGGACATCTGCTCATCAGCCCCGATGCGTTTCCACGACGGAAGCTCTTCGGGTATCGATGGCAGCTTGTACTTCGCCTCGATCGGAATCTTGATCAGCGTCGCCTTCAGGGCGCGAACCATTCCTTGCAGGCTCGCCGCGCCGACCACCAGCGCGCCCAGCGCGATAACAAACGCAACCCTTGCGGAACTTCCAGAAAGCATGCTCATGCCGCGGCTCCAGCCGGCTTCGAGCGTGCCGCCTCCGGCACCGCCTTGTTGATCGCCAGCACAAATCCAAGGTAAATGAAGAACCCCGGGATGAGCAGCAGTGTTCCGATGAACGTGTGCGCCTGTCCCGCCGAGAGATTCTGGTTGTACAGCGAGGCCACACCGAGCACCATGATGCGGATGATGTTCAGCAGCAGCGCCAGCGGCGGGGCAAGCCCGAGCAGCACCACGCGCTTCCACCACATCTTTGTCGCCACCAGCGAGACCGCCGCGCCCAGCGCAAGAAACGCGATCAGCATCCGCATTCCCGAGCACGCCTCCGCCACGTTCAGCGGATACGTCGCCTGTGTCGCGGTGTCGAAGACATACAGCGTGTTCCCCACCACATCGCACTTCACCCCGATCGTGTTCAGCCCCACCCAGCCACCCTTGGCCGCCAGTGCTTGCAGCGGCCACGTCGCGTGAGACATGATCTTCTCGGGGATCGTGATCGCAAACACCATATACGAGATCGGCAGGAATGCGTACCTCATCACGCGCGGCCCAAGCAGCAGCAGCACCACGCCAAAGAGCGTGAGCACCATCGACAGCCCCTGACCCAGGTGGTTCGGCACGCCCACAATGAAATAGACGTACGACCAGATGCCCATCAACACCGCCACCAGCCCGGGCCAGAAGACCTCGGCCCTCACCCGTTCAAGCTCGGCCCGGTGCTGCCAAAGCAGATACAGACTGATGCCCGGCACGAAATAGGCGTGCGACCAATCCCCGCTCGTCATCGAATAAACGTTCTGGGTCCTCAACCAGTGCCTGAACAACAACGCGAACGCAGCAACAAGCAGCCCGATCATCACCAGGTTTGATGGTTGCAACACCTTCCCGACCAACGAGACCGTTGGGGGTTGGGTAAGGCTGGAGTTGATCGGTGCCGTGGTCACGAGTTCAGTTCGGTCTTTCTTGAGTCCATCGCCTGTCCTTCACCAAACGCGATTTCTGTGAAGCGCGCACGCTCGTACGCCCTTCCCCTCAGTTCTGTTCGGTTCGGGAGCCTCCCCCCAATCCTTCAGTACCGAAGGAAACAGCCATTCCGGCCCCGCCGTTGACAGCGGGGCCCAGGTTATCCCTCTCTCCCTTCCCCCTTTAACCAATCGGCATCGCTGGCCGCTCCGCAGCCAGCCCACATCAAGGCTCATCCTGCGCATTGATGAAGAAACAGAACACGTTGATCATCGGCCATTTCTTGCCTCATCAACGGTTCAGCGATCGATCCGCACCAAACACCTCGCCACCAAAGTTGCGGTCGAGGATGAATCCATATCCATACGAAGCCCTAAATCCACCGCGCACGACGGCCAATGGTAGGGCCCAGAAGTTCGTTCCAACGTTGATCATGTCATCCGGTTTGAGATAGATATCGGGCTGCGTCTGCTCGCCGATCGCCTTCATGTTCAACCGGATGGTCGCCTGGCGTCCTGAGCCGATCACGCGTGTGATGTCCACCCGCTCGGGAATCGCCAGCGAGCCAAGCCCGCCCGCCGAGATCATGCCGCGCAAGATGGTCAGTCGCGTATCGCCCGTCAGCGAATATGGACCCGGTCTTGAGACCTGCCCGCCAAGATAGACCACGCCCGTCTTCGGCGCGGGCACGCGGATGACATCGCCCGGACGCACCACCACATTGACCGAAGCATCGCCCGCAATCAAGCGATCAACAGGCACTTCGATCACACGCTGCGTGACCACCGGCCCCGAACCGCCGCCCGCGCTCCCCATCGATCCCTTGCCGCCCTCAGCGCGACTATTGGTCGGACCGCGCCGAACCCATTGGCCATTCTCGTACACCCACTCGCTCTCGGGCGGGTTGGTGCCGTTGCCCGACCCGCGTGCCGGGCTGCTCGCCGAGCCCTTCGGTCCCGGCAGATCGATCGGCGGCGCATCCATACGGCCCTCGCTGCGCCCTTCACTCTTGGCTTCCGGCTGCCCGCGCCGTCCATTCGCGGCATTCACGCCTCGCATCATCCCCGGCTTCGGTTCCGAACTCTTCGGTGTGCTCAGCTCGTTGATCAGGTCGAGCAGCTTGTTCGGATCCTGCGCCGGCATCGGCTCGGCCGCATCGGGCCATGACTTCACCCCATCATCCGTTGAACGATCAATGGTAATGCCCGCCGCCTCATCGCTCAGCGGCACCTGCCTGATCACGTAGATCTTCTCGATCGTCTCGCTGAACCCACCCGCCGCGGTCAACGCCTGCAAAAGGCGGAAGTTCGGCTGCGAGATGAAGTATTCCTGCGGCGCGGCCACCGCGCCGAGCACCGAAAACGTCTGCGACCTCTGCGACAGAATGTTGATCGAGGCAACGGTGTCTTTCGCCGCCCTGAGCTGAGCCTCTTCAACAGAACCCTTGATCTCATCAACCAGCTCGACGTTCGTCCGTCCCTGCGCGCGGATCGGTTTCAGTTTCGGGATGTACAGATAGCCGCGCGAATCCACATTCTGCTGAAACTTCTCCTCGACGCCGGGGTTGATGAAATCGCGGATCACCACTTCCAGCACATCGCCCGGACCAAACCGATATTGCTCGACCTCGGGGATCAGATCTTCCGGGCGGATCGGTTCAGACCGCACCATGTCCGCAGGCTCATCCTCGATCGCGCTAAGCCGATCGAGAATCGGCATGACGGTCGGTGTGTTTTCCCAGCGACCGACCACGCTCGGGTCGAAGAACGAGTCGGTTTCGCACCCGCCCAGCCCCGCCAGCGCAAGCAGCAGTCCACAAGATGTTGCTCGTCGAGTCATCGTCATGCCGGAACCATTCATTCGTTCGCTCATCCTGGCCTCTAGCCTTTAGGTGGACCCGCTTTCCAAAGCGGGTCGGGTCGTCGGCCTACTTCGCCGCTGCGCACCTTTCGAGTTCTATAATCCATCCCGCTTCACCGAATCCGGAGAGTAGCAGTTTCCGATCCCGCGTGCCTGATTCCACACTCCCCGGCCTTAACCTACACTCTACCCACCATATGCCCGACCCCTCTCCGCCATCCTCCGGCATCGCCAAGACCCTCGCCCGTCACCCGCGTCCCCTGGGCGGAGATCCTGTCAAACAACTCGACCGCCCCGCCATCAGCCTCTCGGGCATGGTTCTCAACAATCAGGCCGATTCGCCGCACCAACTCACCACCAAGAAAAAGCCCGATTGGCTCCGTGCCAAGGTTCCCGGTGGTCCCGGATACACCCGATTAAAGGGGATCATGGACGAGCACCGGCTCGTGACCGTCTGCCAAGAGGCCGGATGCCCCAATATGGGGGAGTGCTGGGCCCGAGGGGTCGCCACCATCATGATTCTCGGCGACACCTGCACCCGCGCCTGCGGCTTCTGCAATGTCAAGACCGGTCGCCCGGCCACGCTTGATCGCGATGAGCCACGTCGCGTGGCCGATTCGCTCGCGCTCATGGGCCTTAAGCACGTCGTCATCACCAGTGTCAACCGAGATGAGCTTCCCGACGGCGGCGCGGCCATCTGGGCCGAGACCATCGAGCGTTCCAAGATCGCCTGCCCGGGAATGTCGATTGAAGTCCTCATCCCTGACCTAGAGGGCAACTGGGAGGCGCTTCAGCTCATCATCGATGCGCGGCCGCACATCATCAACCACAACCTTGAGACCATCCGGCGCATGTACCCCGCTGTTCGACCGAGTGCGAAGTTTGATCGCTCGCTCGAACTGCTCAGGCGCGTGAAGCAGGCCGGCATGGTCGCCAAGACCGGCATCATGGTCGGCATCGGCGAGCGCGATGATGAAGTGCTGGCCCTCATGGACGAAGTGCAGCACGCTACCCGTCCCTCGTTTCCTGATGCCCACTGCCCAGTGCCCGATGACCGCTCTTCCTGCGACATCCTCACCATCGGCCAGTATCTCCAGCCGACCCGCAACCACCTGCCGATCGACCGCTGGGTCACTCCGGCGCAGTTCAATCTCTTCAAGACCGAAGCGCTGGCACGCGGGTTCAAGGTCGTCGAGAGCGGGGCTTTGGTGCGGTCGAGTTATCATGCCGACCACCAGGCCGATGTACTCTCGGAAATTATCAGGCCCCGATAGGTCTCTCGTGAACGAATCTCGCTCCCGCGATTGCAGTACAATACTTTGATTCATACTGGTGTTGAGAGGACAGCCCGTGAATCTTCATCAGATGTTTCGTGTGGCATGTATGCTTGCGATGCTTCTGTGCAGCATCCCCGCTTGCTCCACCCCGTCCATCAACCCGATCTATTCACCTGATGAGTCCGAAGTCGTAATCGATGATCGCCTTGTCGGGCTGTGGGGTTCTGATGATCCTAAGAAAGATGGCACACGCTACCGCGTCTTGGCAAACGAGCACGCGGCCGACCCGAAGCTGGCCGACCATCCTCCCAAGTCGTACCGCCTCACCGTCGAAAGCGAGGGTGGGGCAAAGAAGCACGCGGCCTTCGAGCTTCGTCTGATTCGTCTTGGGGCTACCGACTTCATCGATTGCGTTCCCGCCGCATCCGAGACGCGAACACTCGGCGATCGATACGGTCTCGCGGCCATCCCCACGCACATCATCATGCCCATCGCGATGAAGGATAATCACGCCACGATTCGCCCGCTCGATCTGGGCAAGATCCATCAGTTGCTCACCGAAGCGCCCAACATGACCCCGCACGTCATCCGCGATCGCGATGTCATCATTCTCACCGGCTCGACACGTCAGGTGCAGGAGTTCTTCCGCAAGATCACCGGCGATGACCACGTCTTTGCCGAGCCAATCGAACTCATTCGATTGAAGGACGAACCTCTTCCCAATCCCCCCGACGATGCCGGAATGAAGCCGCGTGAGAAAGTCAAACCCAACACGCCACGCGGGCGCACTCGCCAGCCTCATTGAGAACCCGCCTAACGTCGCCCGTGGCCCCCGACATCGTTCAAGCCTTCGTCCGCACCATCGAGCTCAAAGACCTCAGCACCGCCGCGCACACTTGGCGGGTGGTGCTTTATGCTCGTGCGCTGGCCGAGCACTTTCAGCTTGATCATGATCGAATCCTGAGCATCACCGTAGGCGCGGCCCTGCACGACCTTGGCAAGCTCGATATTCCCGATGAGATCCTGCAAAAGCCGGTCAAGCTCACGGAGGCCGAGTTCGAGATCATCAAGCGGCACCCCGCGCTCGGGCACGAGCGGTTGGTCAACATGGGCGAGGCCGACCGCGCCGCCGCCGAGGACCGACGACTTGGCGGTGTAGTACGGCGCTGTGTAGGGTGCGGCGGAGTCAGGGGAGAGGATGATGGGGTTCGGTGTGTTGGAGCCGATGATGACCTGGCCAGTCCAGTTGGTTGGGTTTGGCAAGGAGTTGGCATCATCGTTGATGATGATCTGCCCGGCAAGCCCGAGATCTTCGGCGATGCGGATCGCGCCGACCAGCGCCATGTCGTTGTCACGGGGTGAATCATCGATCGCCACGGGGTCGGCGAACTCGGGCCAGGCGTTCGGAAACAGGGCACAATCATTCGGGACGAAGCACACCAAGTCAGAGCAAAGGCAGGTTTCCAAGGCCTCGCCGAACGGCCCAACACCGATGCCGAGTGAGCTTCCGATGGTGATGTGCTCACCAGTGGACAGCCGTGGCAGATGCAGCTCTCCAAGAAGGCTCTTGGCAATCGTGGTCTCTGGAGTGCCGAAATAGTACATGTCGGCACCAGGACTCACACAGCCGAGTTCGACTTTGGCGATTTCTGAGTAATGTTGGTGTCATCCTGCGGTGTCAGCAAGTTCGGACGACCGGTGGCCGCGTCGATGGTGGGGTTGCCGTTGGCATCGAGCACGTATTCAAGATGCCCAGACCACACCAGACCTTGACGGAAGTCATCGATGATGAGGGTTCCGATCTTCGGGCTTTCGATGCGCGGGGCGTAACGCTTATCTCCGGCTTGAAACATGTTCGAGATGGTGATGGTGCCGATCTCGGGTGCGGCGATCATCGAGTCAACCTGCGGCTGGTTGAACGGCGCGGGCTGCCACGGGCGGAAAGGCACCGTTTGAGGTTCGGAGTCCGAGCCGAGCATGCCGGGGCGATAGAAATTGGCCGTCGGTGTACGACCGATGGAGATGTAGGGAATCTTGCCGTTTGCGGCCGTGGCGACCACGGCACCATCGAGTGAGTGGTCGATGACGATGTGACCGGTGTTGGGCATTGCGGTGGTGGGAGCTGTGAATGATCCGATGGCGATGGAAGCACCAAGCACCGATGCTCGCACGTGGATATCGCCGGTGAATGTGCCGCCGACGAAGATGCCCCAATCAAGCTCTGTCGAGGTGTCTGTTGGCGGTCGTATGAAGTCGGCATTGATGGTGCCGATGAAGTTGCCGGCGGTCTCTAGCTTGTTGAGTGACTTGTCCTGTCTGAAAAACGTGTCAACATCTCCGCCAAGAAGGTTGGCGGTGACATCGGCGAAGAAGTCAACCCCGAGGACCGTTGATGAACTCCCGGCGATGGCCCTGATCTGGGTGATGCCGCGACCGGCACGGATCTGTGACTTGGCGGCGGCGTCGGTGCCGATCATGCCGGTGGTGAGGATGCTGTTGATGGTGCCGCGTTGGGCGAGGATGTTGCCGGTGATGCCGGGATCGCTTTCAGTTGCCGATGAGACCACAACGGCTTCAATCGAACCCGACCGCACGGCGTTATTGGGGCCGCCAAATGGCGAACCCTCACTGACAATATTGCCTTGAATGCTCTTGCCCGCGACGATGTACCCGATCGCCTTTCGGTCAACATCAGTGCTGTTGGGAATCTGGCTAGAAACAATTGCAAGACTGTCAGGGCCAGCGGCCACAATGTCCGCAAAGATGTTGCCGCCGAGAAACTGGTTGTTGACGGTTCGACCTTGCGCTTGCGAGCGGTATATTTGACCAACTTCGGCTTTGTCACGCGGGTTCAAGGCCGTGGCTGTACCGACGTTCCCGGCCACGGCGATGCACGCCGACACGCTTGGTGCAAAGTCAGCGGGGATGGTGGTGATCGAGCCGAGGTCGAGTACGCCTGTAAAGAACAACAACCTATCCCATGAGATAGGAAAGTCTGGTTGCGATTGCGTTGATCCCGGCAATGGTGCCGGTGCGATGATCAGTCGGATGTTGCCTTGGCGAAAGCCCGTGGTTGTGTCGATGGTGAGCGAGCGGATGCTGCTTACGGGATCGCCGTTCGCACTTGCCGGATCAAAGACCCACACGATCCATTCGATTGATCCGGCGGGCACGGCGGTGAATAGACTTTCGGTTGTGAACGTGACATCGAACGTTGTTGGGTCGTTCGGAACAGGGATGACTGTCGCGCTCACCTGAGAAGGCCCGACAAGCGGGTCTGGGTTGTTGCGATCCCTTGTCCAAACTTGGATATCTGCGTAGGACACCGTGCCGAGTGCCAAAGCACCCAGCATTGCCAAACTGTTGACCATCTTCATGGACCTAACTCCTGCGTCGTTTGCACCCACAATGCAGGAACACACCTAGCCCCAGAATGCATGAGCACGGGCCAGGGACAGAACTCGCGATACGAAAACCATTCGCGTACGAGCCAATGTTGGGGAACTCGGCGGCGTGTACGTTTATTCTGTCGAGTGTGCCTTGAGAATCATTCCAATATGTGCCTTCCCAAATTCGGTCACGAACACCAAAGCTCCCCGTTCGGTAACTCTCCGTCCATTCCCCCGTCCCCCCTGCAACATCGAGCAGGCCCCACGGGCTCAGCGTGTTCGGGTATGGGCCGCGAGGGATTGTGAACGCGCCGTCGGTGAAGCCGTAGTTCGCCTCGCCACCTCCAACATCCGGTGGCCCGTTCAGTGGTTGGCGATCCGAACCGTTCGGATAGACCCACCATCCACCATTTCCCATTCCGTTCTTGTTTGGGTCGTAGTGCGCCGCCTTCAGCCACTCATCCCAAGTGGGGATTCAGTACGATGCACCGGGTGTGTGCTCAAGCTGATCGGTGAAAATGTTCCCGTTGAACCCGAACGTGCTCACGTCGTAGGCACCGCTGAGGAAGGCTGCTGGGTTTGTACCCTTGCCGTTGGTGAGCCAGTTGCAATACATCGCGGCCTGCCGCCAAGTGATGTCGCCGACCGGGCGCATGCGGTTGGCGGTTGAGACGGCCCAGCGCAGACCGCCGGGGAAGGTTGGCCCGGTGGGAACCGCGCCCCAGAAGCTCGGGGGCTGGAGAAAGGGCAGACGCTGGTCAGCCGGACGGGCATACGCCGCATTGAAAAACTCGACCCATTGAGCCGTGGTCACTTCAAAGCGGCCAATCGAATACTCATGGTCAACCCTGCCGCGTCCAATCGCATCGTCAATTACCTGCCCGTTCCCAGTCCAGGGCGCGTTCCCCACCGCACCGATACGCACGAGGTCGATGCCGCTGAGCGGGTCGATATCGGCGCGGGCTGTGTATGAAGCCACCATGACCATCGCAACTCCCAACAGAACTCCCAACGGACCATCCAACACCCTTGCCACACGCCTGTTCAGGCGGAGGGTGGTGAACGGATGAGGCACAACGCTTGGATGGAGCATGAGCGGACCTTTCTTTCGCGCCGGCGGTTACGAGAACCTTCTCGAAGCCGTCGGCGGATAAACATGCGGGTCGCTCTCTCCGGTCACTGAGAATGTACCCGATGAAGCAGGGCGCGCGATGCGAAATGGTCCGAGAATGCTCGGAAATGATCGCCATTTGACAAGATTTACAATCCCACAATCCAGCGTCCGTGGTTCGTCAACCGGCTGATCACGCGTGCGCACTGTCGTCGTGTGGCCACACACATGGCACCCGGCGCACGCGGGGGTTCAATAAGTAACTCAAGTCGGGTGCTCATCCGCGAGTTTCGCGAACATGAGGTGGTCTTGCCATTGGTCGGCAATCTTGAGCATACGGAGGGCGCGGCCTTCCTCGCGGAAACCGACTTTGCGCGCGACGCGCAGGCTGGCGAGATTTGTCGGAATGATGTTGGCCTGCACGCGGTGCAGGCCGAGCGTGTGGAAGGCGATATCAAGCAGCGCGGCGACGCCCTCGGTGGCAAAGCCCTGATTGATCGAGTCGGCGCTGACAATCCAGCTGGCATCGGTGCTTTGAAAGATGCCGCGAACGATGTTGTTGAGGCTAAAGAACCCGATGAGAGGGTGCGGTGGGGCGAGCGCAAAGGCGGCGAGTCGCGCAGCGGAACTGTCGGCCGCGGCGTTGTGTGTGCGGGCGAGCCGATCATCAAAGAGCTGGTCGAGGGTCTGGCCCACGGGCCTCGCGGGCGACCATGGGCGCAGGTGGTCGGCTGAGCGGGTGTGCAGCCGGATAAACTCGGCGCGATCAGGCTCTTCAAGCGGACGAAGGATGAGGCGGGGAGTGGTGTGGCGAATGGTGAGGATGGGGGAGAACCTTGGCGCGAGGGGTTCGTGTTGTGAACGTGCGGAGGTTGGGCAAGCGCTTGCAAGAGTGCGAATACCGAACTCCCCGCCTTCCCCCGCCCCTTCCCTCGCCCCTTCCCTCTGGGAGGGGGAGTTAGACTTTATGTTGTGGGCGCGTGGGGTCGAGCCAATCGAGGTGGAAGAACTGGCCGCGGGGCTGGTCGATGCGCTCGTAGGTGTGGCTGCCGAAGTAATCGCGCTGCGCTTGCAGGAGGTTGGCGGGGAGGTTGGCGGAGCGGTAACTGTCAAAGTAGCTGAGCGCGCTGGAGAAGGCTGGGACGGGGACGCCCGTGACCGCGGCGCGGGCGACGACCTTGCGCCAGTTGGTCTGGGCCTTGTCGATCGCGCCAGCGAAGTATGGATCGAGAAGGAGGTTGGCGAGGTTGGGCGTGCGTGCATAGGCCTCGGTGATCTTCTGCAGGAAGCGGGCACGGATGATGCACCCGCCTCGCCAGATCTGGGCGATCTCGCCAAAGTTGAGATTCCAGGAATTCTCATGTCCAGCCGCACTGATGAGTGCGAAGCCCTGCGCGTATGAGCAGATCTTTGAGCAGTAGAGCGCATCGCGCACAGCATCAACCCAACTGTCGGTGCCGCTGGCGGCGTGCGCTGTTGCGTGGTCGTGGTTCCAATGAATGCTCGGGGTCTCGGGGGCCTTGATGACCTTGCTGGCGGCGACGCGCTCATCCTTCTGTGCGCTGATGCAGCGGGCAAAGACCGCTTCGGCGATGGTCGGGGCGGGAATGCCCAGGTCGAGCGCGCTGACGCTTGTCCACTTGCCGGTTCCCTTCTGGCCCGCCGCGTCGAGCACGATATCCACGAAGGGCTTGCCGGTGATGGGGTCTTTCTGTCGAAGAATGTCGGCTGTGATCTGGATGAGGAAGCTGTCGAGCTCGCCGGTGTTCCACTTGGCAAAGGTGGCCGACATCTTCTCGGTGTTCATCTCGAGCACATCACGCATGAAGTGGTAGGCCTCGCAGATGAGCTGCATGTCGCCGTACTCGATGCCGTTATGAACCATCTTCACATAGTGGCCGGCTCCGCCCGGGCCGATGAAGGCCGTGCAAGGAACCGCGCTCTCGGAGACGATGGGCTTGCCGCGTGATGCACCCTCGAGGGGCTTGCCGGTCTTCGCATCGACTTTCGCGGCGATGGCCGTCCAGATGGGTTTGAGGAGTTCCCAGGCTTCCTTCGTGCCACCGGGCATGAGCGAAGGGCCATAGCGTGCGCCTTCTTCACCACCCGAAACTCCCGAACCGACAAACAGCAAGCCTTTCTCGTTCAAGGCCTTTTCACGGCGCACCGTGTCGCCCCACTCGGCGTTGCCGCCATCGATTACGCAGTCGCCTGTTTGCAGGAAGGGTGTGAGCGAATCGATCACCGCATCGGTCCCCTTCCCAGCCTTGACCAGAATGACGATGCGCCGGGGACGCTTGATGGATGCGACGAACTCTTTAACTTCGGCACCGGGGATCAACGCGCCTCCAGGGCCGATGATGTTGGGTGGGTTTTCAGCAATGAAGGCCTCGGTCACCGAGGTCGTGCGGTTGTAGACAGCGACCTTGAACCCGTGGTCGGCCATATTGAGCGCGATGTTGGCACCCATGACGGCGAGACCGACGAGGCCGACATCGGCGGAGTTGGGTGCTGGGATGGGAAAGGGCATGTGAGGCTCCGTGATGCTGCTGGCGTGATCGTTGTCGGACCGGTTTGGGCTTACACAGGATACCGTGCGAGTCGAGGGGGCGACGGATCGACCAGTGTCCGAACTCGCAGCGTATGGTCAACCCACAATGTGGACCTTCCGCCTCCCTCACGATCCCGATCGCCTGGGGTCACGGGTTCTTTCCGCGACTGGGTTTGGCATCGTTGGCCCGGCGACGGCGGTCTGTGTTGCGTGGGGGTGCGACGCGTTCATGCAGAGCGGAGTTGCGGGCGCCGCAATGAAGGAACCCGTGGTCTGGGTTGAGCCCCGATCGCGGAACCCGCTGATGATGCGAGCATTGCCGCCAAGTCTGGGTGTGGAGGCCGTGTTGGACTGGTCCGTGCCGACCAACGAAATCGGACAACAACAAGAGAGCGGGGCCACGGGTCGGAGGGGGCACGATGCTTGCGGTACGGCGCGCGAGACGGGCCGTTCGACGAAGCCAAGTTTCATAACGCTCCCCGACGCTGAGCTGGCCGTCGGGTTCATACACTCGCCCGATGCGCTTCACCTTCCTGGGAACCGGCACTTCGGCGGGCATACCCGCCATCGCGTGCGATTGTCGCGTGTGCGCTTCAACCGATCCGCGCGATCAACGCCTGCGCACCGGCGCGGCGGTGCAATGGGTTGATACTGGCGGGCAGGAGCGTTGCGTGCTGATCGATGCGACACCCGATCTGCGGCAGCAGGCGTTGCGGGCCGGCCTGAAGCGGTGTGATGCGGTGCTCTTCACGCACAACCATGTTGACCACACCTTCGGGCTTGATGAGGTTCGACGATTCAACGCTGTGCAGCGCGCACCGATCGATATCTATGCCGAGCCACCGACGCTCGAACACCTGCGCCGCGTGTACAAGCACATCTTTGAGTCGCACAAGAATGTGAATGACAGCTTTGTGGCCGCGGTTATCGCGCACGAAGTGAGCATTGATCGCCCGCTGCACCTGCACGGGGTTGAGTTCACACCCATCCGCCTGTTGCACGGTCGTCTGCCCATCGTTGGATGGCGGGTTGAAGGTGAGAAGCCCGACGGGACCTTTCCGCTGGCGTATTGCACGGATGTGAGCGCGATCCCGACGGAGAGCTGGTCGCGCCTGCGCGGCCTGCAAACACTCGTGCTTGATGCGCTGCGCGATCGCAAGCACCCGACGCACTTCACGCTCGAAGAATCGGTGAGCGCTGCGGCCAACATCGCGGCCCAAAGCACCTGGTTTGTTCACATGTCGCATGATCTCGGGCACGCCGAGACCGATGAACGCCTGCCCGAAGGAATGCGACTGGCGTATGACGGGCTTGTGCTGGGCTGATGGGCGAATCGGAGGTTCGGTCAAAACGAACAACGCCGGACGATTGTTCGTCCGGCGTTGTGTGCTTGAATGCCGTTGTCAGATCGAGTCGGTTACTTCGTGGTTTCGACGGAGGCACCGCTCTTGTCGGCGGGGCGCAGGATCACCTGCACTGTGTTGTCGCGGCGATAGTACTTGTTGAAAACATCCTTGATCTGGGCCGCGGTGAACTGCTGGTAGGCGGCGGGGGCCGCGAGAACATCGTCGAGCTTGATGTTGCGGTAGTCCATCGTGCTGATGCGGCCGGCCCAGAAGCCGGGCTGCTTCATCTGGTTGTCGAGATCGTTGGCGAACTGCTTGCGGGCGGTGTTGAGCTCGTCATCGGTGGCTGGGGTGGCGCTGAACTCGTCGAAGATTTCGCCATACGCGGCCACAAGTCGGTCGGTCTTGGAAGGTTCGGTATCGGTCATGCCCATGAACATGCCGAAGCCCGGGATGGCTGTTCCGGGCTGGTTGCGGCAGCCGGGGCTGTAGGCGAGCTGCTCTTTCTCGCGGATCTTTTCGAGCACGCGGGTGCTGATGATCTGTGAAGCGACACTCAAGCATCGCGTGTCGTAGATGTTGTCGGCATCGGCCGAGTAGAAGCCGGTCAGGACGACGGCCTTTTCGGTTTGGGTGGCGAGGCGCTTGTCGGCCATGTGCGGGCCGGGTGCTTTGGTGACCGTGCGAAGACTGTCGAGCGTGGTCGAATCGATGCGAGCGCGCCTGGGCAGGGCACCGAGGTACTTGGCGATGAGTTCGATCGCCTGATCTTTCTGAATATCACCGACCACGGCCACTTCGATCGGCGCGGTGGCGATCGCGTTGCGCAGCCACGACTGCGCGGCCTCAATCGAGAGCTTGTTGACCTGAGAAACGTTCAAGGGTTGAAAGCGCGGGTCTGAAGCGGGGAAGATCGTCTGGGCAACGACTTCGCCCATGGCGGCCTCGATATTCTTCTGACGCTCGTCGATCGCCTGGAGCGTGTCCTTCTTCCATTGATCAAAGTTCGCGGGCTCGATCAGCGGATCGGTCAAAAGCAGGTAGGCAAGCTGAAGACCATCTTCGAGATCAACCGGACTTCCGGCGATGGAGAGCGTGAGGGTATCGAGACCCGCGCCGCCTCGAACGTTGGTCTTCTTGCCGGTGCGGATATCGCGGATATTGGTGCTTGAGAGCTTGCTGGTGGCCGGACGGCCCCAGGCCAGCCCGGCAACCTCGGCGATGCCGCGTGTTTCGGCGGTTTCCTGCAGCACGCCCGCGGCGAGCGTGATCGAGACGATGACGCGTTCCTTCTGAATATCCATAAAGCGGTGATGAAAGCGGATGCCGTTGTCGAGCCATCCGTTGGTGACCGCGCTGGACTCGTGGGTCGCAACTTCAATGGCCTTGCCCGCGGTGGGCAACTCAGAGAGCAGGCTCTTCGGGCGATCAATCTGCTTCTCGGCCTCGGGCTTGACATCAAAGGCGGCCTTGCCGAGGGCCAGAAGCTGATCCTCGGTCGGGATCTCCGCATTCGATGGCAGCGAGGCGATGAAGGTGACCTTGGACGGATCGAAGTTGTCCTTGAACAACAACGAGACTTCTTCGACCGTCACCGACGGGAGAATCTGGCGAGTGAGGTCGAGTTCCTGCTGGGCAGACATGATCGGCTCGCCAGAGGCGATGGCCGTGTTCATTATGCGGAGCATCGCGCTCGCGGGCATGGTCGATTCCTGAGCAACGTACTGCTCAAGACTCGAGATGATCTCGGTCTTGACATCATCGACCTCGCTCGTGTTGAAGCCGTTCAAGCGGGCGCGCTGCACATCGGTGCCGAGTTCGGAGAGGAGCTTCTTCCAATCCTCGGGTTTGCCCTCGCTGGAGAGCTGACGCCACAGGGCAAGATTGGGCTGGTTGCGCACGCTGGCACCGGCCGAGAGATAGGCCGTATCGCCCTTGCTCATCTTCGCACCGATGCGGCGGTTGAAGGCCGCGACGCCGATCTGGCGGACCATGTCGCGCCGCATGAGTTCAACGGTGGTGGTCGGGGGCTCGACGGCGCTGATACCGACGATCTCGATCTCGGCCTTGGTCAACTCGGCATCGCTCGCGACAATGGCGCGGCTCGCGTCGTAAGGCTTGACGCGGGGGTCCTGATCGACGGGCTTTGCCGTCTTGGCACCAAAGCTGAAGTTCTTCTTGATCTGTTCGACGATCGGTGCCGGGTCGGCATCGGCCACCACCATGACCGTCATGTTGCTGGGCACATACCACTGGGTGTAGTACGACTTGAAGTCGGCCTCACTGAGCTTGAGGAGCGTCTCATTGATACCGATGGGCAGGCGTTCGCCGAAGAGGGAACCGGGGATGAGCCGTTCGATCACGTAGTCGCTGACGCGCTGCGAACCACCCTCGCGGGTGCGCTTCTCTTCAAGAATCACCTGGCGCTCGCTCTCGATCTCGGAGGGCAGAAGGCTGAGCCGGCCGGCGACATCGGCGAAGAACAACATGCCTTTGTCGAGCGTCTCGGGCTTGGTGTCGGGGAAGGCGAGCTGGTACGTGGTCTGATCAAAGCTGGTGAAGGCGTTCTGATCAGCGCCGAACCGAAGGCCCATCGACTGGAAGAAGTTGACAACTGTTCCGGGCTTGAAGTTTTCGCTCCCGTTGAACGCCATGTGTTCGAGGAAGTGCGAGATGCCGCGCTGAGCGTCTGTTTCATTGAGCGAACCGGTCGAAACGTGGATCCACATCGCGGCCCGCTCGGGCGGGTTGCTGTGGCGGCGCACGATGTAGTGCATGCCGTTGGGAAGTTCACCCGTCACAAGCCGACCATCGGTTGGAAGCGGTTGCGCCAAACCAATGGAGCAGAAAGCGAAGCTCGCCGCTGCGGCGGTTGTCCAAAGTGCGATACATGCCATAAGGCTGATCTCCGAACCCCCACCCCGGTGGTGATAAGTGGAAGCACAATGTTAGGCGAGGGCGCGTGAGCAATAAAAACGCCCCGTTCTGGATGATCCAGAGCGGGGCGCACGGAGGATACGAAGGATGAACAAAGACGCGCGAAGATTGCCGGCTTAGGCGCAGCCGGCGAAGTAGGCGGAGAGGAAGTCGAAGATATCCTGCACCGAAATCACGCCTGAATCGTTGACATCAGCGTTGGGCTGCCCGCTGAAGTAGGCCGCGAGAAAGTCGAAGATATCCTGGACGCTGATGATGCCGCTGCAGTTGAAATCGCTGATGCAGGGCAGCAGCGTGGCGCCATTGCTGGTCGCCTCGCCGCAGTCATTGGTGACCACGCAGTCGTACGAACCGGCCGAGCCGGTCACCACCGGTGAGACCACGAGCGAGTCGGCTGTTGCGCCGCCGATGGCGAGCGTGTTCTTGCGCCACTGATGGATCAGCGGTCCCGAACCCGTCGCGGCGGTGGTAAACGTGACCGATCCGCCCAGACACTTGAACTGGCTCTCCGGCTGAAGGGTGATGACCGGAGAAAGGCCGATCGCGACGATGGCGGCATCGGACGAAATGGTCCCGCAAGATGCGCTGATGACACAGTCGTAGGACGCGGCATCGGACGAATCGACACTTGTGATGGTGAGCGTTGGGGTTGCGGTTCCTGCAAGTGTGGAGCCCGAGCCGGTCGGGCCGTCGGATACTGGCGTGGCATTGCGACGCCACTGATAGCTCGTCGCGCCGATCGCGGTGAGGCTGAGGTTGAAGGTTGCACCTTCGCAGGTGCTCAGGCCGTTGGGCTGGAGCGTGATCGTCGGACCCGGCTCGACACCGACGCTCGCGCTGTTGCTGGTGGCGAGGCCGCAGGCATTGGTGACGGCACACGTGTAGCTGCCGACATCCGCCGCGGTGAGGCTTGTGAAGGCGAGTGTGCCCGATGTTGCGCCTGAAACATCAACACCGTCCTTCTTCCACTGGAAGGCCAGAGGTGGGCTGCCCGAAGTACCGACCGAGAGCGCAACCGCGCTGCCGGTGCACGCAGAGATGGCGACCGGCTGAGTGGTGATGGATGGAGGATCAAGCAACGTGAGCGCGGCGCCCGTGCTGGTGAGGCTGCCGCAGATGTTGGTGATGACGCAGTCGTAGGTCGCCACATCTGCGGGCGCGGGGGCCGGGATCGAATATGCGGCTGATGTTGCGCCACCGATAGCCACACCACCCTTTCGCCATTGATACGTAACGGGTGTGCTGCCCGTGATCGCGACACCGAAGTTCGCTGGTGTCCCCGTACACACTTGCGAAGCCGCCGGCTGCGTGGTGATCGCCAGTGCGTTCTGCACGGTCAATGCTGCCGCATCGGACGTTGCGCTTCCGCAGGTGTTGGTCACCACGCAGTCGTAGCTGGCCGCATCGCCAGCGACAACGACGGCGATGGTGTAGGTGCTCGCCGTGGCGCCCCCGATGGGTGTGCCGCCTTTACGCCACTGATAGGTCAAGGTTGGTGCGCCGGTCGCCGTGAGGGAGAAGGTCGCCCCCGCGCCCAGACATGGCGACTGGGCCACAGGCTGAGTGGTGATGGAAGGAAGTGCGTTCACGACCAACACGCCTGCGGTGGAGATGGTGTTGCCACACAGATCCGTCACAACGCAGTCATACGAGCCCGCATCGCTCGTGATGGCTGCTGCGATCACATAGCTGTTGGATGTCGCGCCGCCGATGGGCGATCCGCCCTTGCGCCACTGATACGTGATCGGCGCGGTGCCTGTGGCTGCGACCGAGAACGAGGCGGGCGCATTCTGACAGACGGTCGCACCAGCGGGTTGCGTGCCGATGGTCGGGCCGGAACTCAACGAAAGTGCCGCTGTCGCGGTCACGTCGATTCCGCAGAGGCTGGTGATGGAGCAGTCATAGTTGCCCACATCGCCAGCAGCGATCACGGGGATGGTGTAGCCGGTGCCGGTCGCCCCGCCAATGTCCACACCATTCTTGCGCCACTGAAACGTCAGCGGCGCGGTGCCGGTGGCCGCGCTTGTGAAGGTCACCGATCCGCCAATGCAGACCGACTGTGAGACCGGCTGTGTCGTGATGATCGGATAGGTGTTGACCACGAGCAGTGCGCCGTTGGTGGTGATGCTGCCGCAAACATTGGTTACAACACAGACATACGTGCCCGCGTTGGTCGTATTGGCGGGATTGATGGTGTAGTTGGGACCCGCCCCGCCGAGCAGATTCACACCGTTCTTGCGCCACTGATAGGTAAACGGCGCAGTACCACTTACCGAGACACCGAAGCTGAGCGGCTCGCCCTCGCACACCGTGACGGGCACGGGCTGCGTGCTGATGCTCACACCTGTTCGCACCGTCAGTGCCACCGCGACACTTGTATCGCTCCCGCAATCGTTGGTGACCACGCAGGCATAGCTGCCGGCATCACCGGCGACAACCGAGGCGATGTTCAGTGTGGGCGCTATCTGCCCGCCGATGTTGACGGCGTTCTTCCGCCATTGATACGTAACCGGCGAAGAGCCGGTCGCCGTAACGCTGAACGATGCCGGAGTGCCGATGCATGGGGTTTGTGTGGTCGGATCACCGGTCACCGTCGCGACCGTTCGCACCGACAGACTGGCCGAGGCGCTCGTGGCGTTGCCGCATGAGTTGGTGACGATGCAATCATAGTTGGCCGCATCGCCCGCCACGACGGATGAGAGGGTGAACGTGCCGGAGGTTGCTCCTCCGATGTTCACACCAGCCTTGCGCCATTGAAACGTGTGCGGCGTGCTTCCCGAGGGCACAACAGTGAACGATGCAGCGGCACCCGGGCACGCCGATTGGTTGGTCGGCGAAGTTCCGACGCCCGCAGCCACGCACACGCCGCTGTTCACGGTGAAGAGGCTGGTGCCCACACCGGTTCCATCGGCATTGCTGACCGTGACGTTGCGTGTGCTGATCGCCGCGCCGCCCGAAATGACAAATGAAAGCCCGGTGACCTGCGTGCCAAGGATGTTGGGCACGGGTGTGCCCGTGACCGTCACACCTGTGCCCGAGACCGTGACTTGCGATGAGGCCGTGACATTCTTCAGGTTGTTGCCGTTGATCGTGACCGCAACGGTCTGACCCTGGTTGGCATTGTTCGGCGTCACCGATGCGACAGAAGTTGTCGCGCCAAAGACCACAACGTTGATGGTGTCGGTCGAGGTCAGACCATTCTCGTCGGTGATGCGCAGCGTGGCGGGATAGGTGCCGTTTGAGGTATAGGTTCGACTGGGATTGGCGTTGTTGGCAACCTCGAAGGTTCCATCACCATCCAGATCCCATGCGTAGGTGGTGATGTTGTTGGTACCTCCGCCCGCATTGGTATCGTTGGTGTACGAGTTCAGGCTGCCCATGAAGAACGCGTTTGTGTTGGCCTGAACGCGCTTGCTCAACCCGGCGATAGCCGTTGGCGGGGCCTTGGCAGCACCCAGCCGAATCAAAAGGTTGTAGAGCTGAACGATCTGATTCTCGCTCGGGTTTGTGCCGACATCAAAGACCCGTACCCAGTACGTTCCCGCCGCGAGTGTGCCCGCGCTGATCGATTCGGTCACACCCGCGGCTCCACCTGAAGCGGTCTGGAGCACCGTAACGCCGTTTGCGCCGTTGCGCAGCTCAACATTCAAGTTGCCGGCCAATGTCGCATTGACCGATGCTGTGGTGCCATTGCACCCATTGCTCTGCTGGCCTTGCGTGCTTGTCCCGCCGATCGGCACCACCGAGATCGTCACCGCCTGGGCCGTGCCCAGCGTAAATCTGAACCAGTCCTCATCGGTATTGTTGACACCACCCGCTCCGTTGGTCGAAAGTCCCTGCTCAACCACCGACCTCACCGAGGGTGTGGTCAACGTGCCAAAGTCACGCGCGGTGGCACCCGAGTTGTTGCCCACGAAGCGGTCGCCATAGTTGCGGGCAATCCCGCGACGCTCATCCATCTGCGTCATCTCAAAGTTTGTGTTGATGAACGGTTCCATGAGCTTGGTGTTGTCGCACGGGATCGGGTGGATGTACCCAAGACCGTGCCCATGCTCGTGCGCAACCACGTTCCTGAAATATCGGTAGTTGTCGGTTGCGCTTGCAAACGCTCCCTGACCCGCGGGGAAATAGTCGGAGTTCAGCGTCATGTCCGACGAGCCGGGAAAGCGGTTGTAAGCCAGTGTGCCGCCGGTTCCCTGGGCATTCGAGCCGATCCGCACATCGCCGCGCACGGTAGTGTGTGCCGAGTTCAAGCTGAAAGCGGTGTTGTCGTCGCCCACTTCCGAATAGACCAATCCGCCGTACCGACGCCAGGATGCGAGTGACTGACGAATAAACTCCCGCCCACGATCAAGATTGCCTGCGCCAAAAAGCGTCGTCAGTCGCGCATTGAGGTCGTTGGCGGCCGATGGCCCATTGACTCCATCGCCCCAGAGCGTCCCATCCGCCGGAAAGGAATACGAAAGGATCGCCTGAGAAGCTCGCCCCGAACTGCCAAGCGTTCCAACACCTGTCCATACACTTCCAGCGGTGAAATACCGATCACCGAATCCGTTCACCAGCGGCGGCGGAAGTGCCTGATACCGCGTCATGATCTCTTCAAACTCTTCCGGTGTCGGGTTGGCGACAAAGCACGCCGACGAAACCGGCTGTCCGTTCTCATCAAAGATCGTTCCGCGTGAACCGATCTGCGCACGCATCATCTGTCGCTGCGCAGCCGAAACTGCGCGCGGCTGGGGCTTGGAATCCTGACCCGTCGCCACCGTCTCACCCGTCTTGGGCTGTTCAACAGTCGCCGCCGAGACGTTGCCGACGATCGCGGCCACCACCAACGATACAACCGCCGCGCACATGTGCTTGGCGCGCCCGTCGGTCAGTCTTGTCTTTGTCATGAGCTGGCAATCCCTCTGTTCGAGCGTGCATGAGTTGCGGCGCAGCACGCCGCAATCGGTTCATCGCCAAACTTGCACAGCCTCACCGAGCGAGCCACCGGGCAAGCTGACCTTGGCCTGAACCTCCGAAACCTGTGAACTACACGAATATCCACCGGACAGAAGCGTCCGGGGATGTAATCTAACCTCTATTCGTACCAATGACCACCTGCGGTTCGCACCCAAACTGGACGATCTTCACCAGACAATATCAAATACCGAACAAATTGCATCTTGCCAAGCTCACACCGCCCGCCCATCACCCACCTATTCTTCCTCCCCTATGGGCAAGACCCGCGAAATCAAGAAGCGCATCAAAGCCGTCGGCAACATCCGCCGCATCACCAACACGATGCGCATGATCGCCACCAGCAAGTTCGCCCGTGCTCAGCAGAAGGCGACCGCGACCAAGCCCTACACCGAGGGCGTGTTCGAGCTGGTCCGCAACATCGCCGCCACCTCGGGTGGCGGGGGTGAGATCACCCATCCGCTGATTGCTGGTGTTCCCGGTGCGGCCAACGCCCGTGAACTCACACTGGTGGTGACCTCCGACCGCGGGCTGTGCGGGCCATATAACGGCTCCATTCTTCGCGCTGCAATGGTCCATCTGCGTGGCAACGCCAGCGCCAAGAACGGCATCATCGAACTCGTCGGTCGCAAAGGCGCGGCCTTCCTCAAGTTCAACAACGTCGCCGTGAGCGAGCTGCACGCCCTTGGTGACAAGCCCGAGTTTGCCACGATCGAGAAGATCGCCCAGAGCTACATGGATCGCTTCGCCTCGGGCCAGATCAGCAAGGTCAATGTCATCTACATGCGCTACATCTCGGCTGGCCGGCAGCGGCCCGAGGTCATGCAGCTTCTCCCTCTCAAGCCTCCGACCGATACCGCCCAGTCCACCAAGGCCAAATCGGTTGATTACGAGTTCAGCCCCAAGGCCGAGATCCTTCTCAGCGCCCTGCTGCCCGCGGCGGTCAAGGCCACGCTCTATCAAGCCTTCAACGACGCCATCGTCAGCGAGCACATTGCACGAATGATCGCCATGAAGAGCGCGACCGACAACGCCGGCAAAATGGGCAAGGCCCTTACCCGCCAATACAACCGCGCTCGTCAGGCCCAGATCACCACCGAGCTTACCGAGATCATCTCCGGCGCGGCCGCGCTCGAATAGGCGGCCGTCTCTGATGGTTCTTGGTTCTTCCGGCTCGGAGGTCATCGGCACATTCGCGCGCCGATCTCCGCCTGTCTGCTCACAGATCTCAATCATCGCTCGGGCAAGAGCTCACTCCCGGAGTGTCCCGCGCTTTCACAAACCACCACGCGGATCATCCGCTCGCTGGTTGCGTTCCGCCTCAGCGTCACATTGACTGCGGCCGCCGTAAGCCCTCTGTAAAATGCCTGCCCATCCGCGAGCTCGTCCGGCGAGACACCAAGCGTTGACGAACGCGCCAGAATTCCCGACCAGTAACGCGGCTCACGCTCATACGCCGTGACCGTGCGGGCCAGTTCATCACCCGCAGCATCGACCTCCTGCTCGGTAAATCCTGCCGACGCGGCCTGTTCAACCGCCGCGCCCATGACCTTTATCACACGCTCAATGGTCGGCTTATCGGCGCGAGCACTCACCGCTACCGCGCCGAATCCCGGGTACACCGTCGCTGGCACGGCCGACGCATTGACACTCCCAACAATCAGGCCCTCTTCCATCAACGCCGCCGATACCCGTTGGTCAAGCAATCGCGCGACCACGCGAAGTGTCCGCAGTTCCGCCGGATTCGCGGCATCACTCCCGACAAAACCCACCACGGCCAGCTCGGTTCCAGTTCCCCCATCGCCAACACGCGCCGAGCCTGAATCGGCCCGATCAACCTCAACCCTGCGTTCGATGGGCTGCTTTGGCGGCGGAAGTTTGCGCGATTCGGCCAGTGAACCCGCACCAATCCGCGCCCTCTGCGGCATCTGACCCAAGTACCCGGCCATCAGACGCATCGCCTCGTCCAGCGGAATATCCCCGACCACCGCCGCCTCGACGGACGCCGCCTCCAGATGCCAATCCAACCACTTCTGCACCGACTCGACCGACAGCCCGCGCACATGCTCGGCCCTCGGCGGCGATGTTCGAGGTTCAATGTCCGCTGTCGGAAACAGGGCCGCCGCCAGCGCACGCGCCACAAGCCCGGCCTCGGTCCTGGCCCGTCGCACGGCCAGTCGCTCGCAATCAGCCGCCGCCGACTCGATCGCTCGTGCCTTCACATCCGGGCGCTTTAACAACTCCGTGGCGATACGCATCCCAACTTCGATATCCTCGCGCGATGCCCGCACGCGCAGTTGCAAAGCATCCGGCGTGCTCGCACCGTCTATGTGAATGTCCCGATCTTCAAGCAGCTTCCTGATCTGCAACTGGTCCGCTCCGCGGAGCTGCACATCGTCCCACGCGCGCGCCGCCGCGAGCGAAATGCCCCGACTCTCCGCCCCTTCAAGCAACTCGCCGCCGATCAGATTGATCGTCACCACCACCTGCCCGGCAGGCTGGTCCATCGCCATGTGGTGGATGCGCACACCGTTGGCCAGCCACGCCGAGACGGTCGGGCTCCGTCGATGTCCCTCCATCTCCACCACTCGGGTCGCCCAATCTGGCGCGCACGTCGCCAGCCTTGTCGGGTTGGTCGGTCCCGCGGCCGATGCACCGGCCAACGGCCCGAAAACCGCGAGCGTGACCACCAACGCGCCAGCGCGGCGGCTACCCCTCGGCCGATGCTTCACACGCTCGGCTTGCACTGAACAAATATGGCCCGCGACTGGTTTCACCATCTGTTTGTATATCGGTAACCCACCTCGGTTGCAGCACGTCGTTCTCGGTTCCCTTACGGGCCGAGGATTTCGCACGTCCCATAGCAAGTCTTGCCACGCTCAAACTTGTCCGCCAGAATCCCCGTGATCGCCTCGTGAATCCTTTCACGAACCTTCTCGTAGTTGATTTCCGACATCCGCACCTGCCCGCGCTGCCCGGTTGCACACACCCAATACTCCGCCACACCATCCACTTCAGACTCAAACATCTCGCGCACCGCCATGGAATAGATCCCCATCTGCAGGTCATCTTTCCCCGGCTCGGTGATACTCTTCTTCGCGTTCCCGGTCTTGTAGTCCACGATCCGATACCCCGCCCTCCCATCCTCAAGCGTGATCTGGTCTATGCGATCAACTTTCGCCTCCATCACGTGCTCAACTCCGTTGGCATCGCGATAAGGGAAGCGAATCGATCTCTCGATCTCCAGCACCTGCGCTGCCGGGTCGTACAACTTCACAAACACTACGCGAACCTGATGAAGCAGTTGATCAAGATCCTCGGGCCGAACCGTTCCGGCTTCTCCGACCAACCCCATGTATTCGCTCCGCGCGATCGCTTCGAGCATGGCAAGCGAGGGCACGCCCCCTTCACCTTCACCCTCCGCATCGCGCTCTCGCACGGTTCGATAGAACTTCTCCATCGCCCTGTGCAGCGCCGTGCCGTGAAGCTGCTCACGGCGACTCTCACCCTCAAACTTCAGCACGTGCTTCACGTACCAGCACCGTGGACAACTGAGGTAGTCATTGATAATGGTGTAGGAAAGTCTCAGCGGAGCCTTCAGCTTCGCACGCAATCCTTCTTCCTCCTTTGCACGTTTGCCATCCGCCGCCGTGCCCGCCGTCTTGCCCGCCGCCTCGGCCAGTCGGCGCAGCATCGGATCCTCCATATCCACTGTTTCCGGCACGGTTGTGCCCGCTTCAATGGCCGCCACCACGCTCATCCGCTGGGCCGCCAAACGCAGATCCTGAAACGCACGATCAAGCTCCGAATCATTCACGCCCGGCACATCAACCCGTGTGAGCGCACCAGCGGCCGCAAGCCTGATCTCACGCCGCGCCTGGCCGATCGCTTCGCGCCGAATCACATCGCTCGTGCGCACCATCACCCGTCCGACCCGAAGCTCCGGCTCGATCCTGCGGAGCGGATCGACCTCCGGTTCCGCATCCGTGCCGCTCGTCGCCCGCGAGGCTTCAAGCAGCACATCCTGCCCATTCAGTTCCGTGACCACACCCTTCATCTTGGGGTTCAGCACCACCTCTTCAAAGAAGTTGGTCGTCCTGCTCGGTTTCTTGTTCCGCTTGGCCAGCACCACAAGCCTGCTCTCCGCGCGTGTGCATGCCACATAAAACAACCGCCGCTCTTCCGCCATCTGACGTTCTCTCCCCTTCAACCCGCCGCCCGAACGATCCATCAGTTCATCGGGCACATCGGCCTCAACGCGCTCCTTCACCCCGCCATACCCAGAATGCAGCGGCCCAGCTCGGGGCACAAACACCGTGTCAAACTCCAACCCCTTGGAGCTGTGCGCCGTCACCAGGCGCACAGCATCACTTGTCTGATCATCGCCCTGATCCTGTGTCTCATCAATGCCCGATTCCGCGCTCTTCTGTTCGAGTTTCTGTTCGCCTTCACTCAGGTCATCGAAATACTCCAGAAACTCCTTCAGCCCGGATGGCGGCGGAAGTCGATGCTGACGCTCGTGGGCAAACCGCAGCAGTGTGACAACATTGGCCACCCGCGCCGCACGCCGATTCTGATCGATCAGGTCGGCATGAATCACACCCGTCTCTCGCACGATCCGCAGCAACACGCCCGATGCCCCCTCCTCGGCCGCGGCACGCGTGAACTCTTCATGCATGCGCAGAAACCGGCGCACCGCGCTCTCGGCATCACCCAGCGGCGCTTCGCCGATCCCGCCCGCTTCCCCATCCCGTCGCGCCAACCACTGCGGAAACGTCCCGGGATCATCCGTGCTTCCTTCAAGCCCGCCCGAATCCGAGTGTTCCCATCGCGAAGTCGCCGAACGATACTGGCGTAACCAACCAACAATCAACGACATCTCAACACTCATCGGCGGGCTTGACAGCAACCGACACGCATTCCACGACTCACGCGGCGAGACGATCAGTCTTGCCCACGCCATAATCATCTGCACACCTTCATCGTCGATGGCCGCTCCGGCTTTCTGCCTGATCGATGGAATCCCCTCCAGCAACAGCGCCTCGCCAATCCGCGCCAGATCACTGTGCGATTTCGCGACCACCGCGTATCGTCGCCACCCCGCCTCATCACCACCCTGTGTTCGACGCACCGCCCGGTCCCTGCTCACCATCGCCGCGATCACCTCGCCATCATCCTTGTCATCAAGCAGGTTCACGCACTCCAACACGCCCGGCGGCTCCGCCGCCTTTGACCGCGGAAACTCGATCGTCTTCGCCGGCTCAAACCGTTCCGTCGCGCCGTCGATAATCGCGTTGCTCACCGCGATGATCCGCGGGCGACTGCGATAGTTTTCTGTCAGCGCGATACGCTGGCACCCCTGCCAGATGCGCTCAAACCGCCAGAATGCTCGGTCGTCGGCCCCGCGAAAGGCGTAGATCGCCTGATCGTCGTCGCCCACCACCACCAGTTCCTGCCCCGATGGTCGCCGCTCACTCCGACAGCTTTCCGGCGGAGCAATCAATCGCAGCATCTCCACCTGCGCCTCATTGACATCCTGAAACTCGTCAAAAATCACATGGCGAAAGTCATCGCGAACAATCGAGGCCACACTGGGGCGCGAGCCGAGCAGCTCGATGGGCAACGTAAGCAAGTCGCCATACGTGATCCACCCGCGCTTCCGCCGCGCTTCGACATACAGACGATAAAGTCTGGCGATCGCCTCGAACCGCGCCTGCCTTGCAACCGCGGCCTCAAGGGCCGGCTCGTCCAGCCGTGTGCCCGAAAGATCCATCCCCGCTTCACACGCCGTCCCCCACTTTACCGTCATCCGATCCGTCATCGTCGGTGAAAGCGCGTGATTCTCGAAGTACTCAAAGTACAGATTCGCTGTTTCGATAATCGCATCCACACCCGCCGCGCGTTCGGTCCCGAACAGATCATGCCCCAGGATCAACGACCTCATCAACCGCCGCGATTGCGCCGAATCGATCAGCCCCGATCGCCTCACCCGCCCGCCATACCCAGCCCCAC
>ENA-ORBV01002170-ORBV01002170.1-microbial-mat-metagenome-genome-assembly--contig:-NODE-2170-length-41992-cov-6.222713_pt1 | contig 41992 bp, 41 predicted proteins | sample MGYA00237777_ERZ505514 | MGnify/ENA primary metagenome ERZ505514 (study PRJEB26160, sample SAMN06269048) | microbial mat metagenome | isolation source: Oligotrophic lake microbial mat | place... | reverse complement strand
TCCCGGGTCCCGGGCTCCATCTTGGCCAGACCAAAATCGAGCACTTTCACGGCTCCGTCTGGCCGCACCTTCACGTTCGCGGGTTTCAGATCGCGATGGATGATCCCCTGCTCGTGCGCAGCCTCAAGTGCTTCGGCGATCTGCCGCGCGATCGGCAGCGCGTCATCGAGCGGAATCGCACCGCGCGCGATGCGTTGTGACAGGTCCTCGCCTTCGACCAGTTCCATCACGAGCGCCATCGCCGGCGGGTCTGAAGACCCGCCGCTACGAAATGCTTCGAGTCCGTAAATCTGCGCGATGTTGGGGTGGTTGAGTGACGCCAGTACCTGCGCTTCGCGGCTGAATCGCGCGAGGCGATCGGGATCGTTCGCGACCGAGGGCAGCAGCACTTTGATCGCGACATCGCGATTCAACTTCGCATCGCGCGCGCGATACACCTCGCCCATGCCGCCTGCGCCAAGGGTGGACAGGATCTCGAATGGACCGATACGGGTGCCGGGGGACAGCGGGATGCGGAGAGTATAGCGGTTGCCGGGACGTGCGAACCGGCTAGTTCACCTGCTCTCGACGGGTGATAGCATCGGCGCGAGATGTCACTTCTCCGCACTCGCCGATTTGCTCTACCTCGCGGAGGTGGCCCGCGCTCAAGCGATGGCGCCTGGTGACAAGCTGCTCGAACGAAGGCGAATGAGAAGCGGTGTGCCCGAAGGGGATCTCCATCTCCAACATCGCCCGTATGAACCGCGACTACCTGCGCGCCATCGTCGTCGGCTAATCAGTTTCGGTGGCGGCAACCCTGAAGGGTTGCCGCCACACATCACCTCAACCAGGCAACCCTGAAGGGTTGCCGCCACCGATTCCTACACGCCGATGACGTCGACCAGTTCCTTGACGGCGCCGGCGGACTTGTTGAACGCGGCCTGCTCTGCCTCGGTGAGCTTAACCTCGTAGATCTTCTCGACGCCCCTGGCGCCCAGCTTCACCGGCACGCCGACGAACAGGTCGTTGATGCCGTACTCACCCTGCAAGTAGACCGAGCACGGCATGATCTTCTTCTGATCCTTCAGGATCGCCTCGACCATGAGCGCGGCCGACGCACCAGGCGCATACCAGGCGCTCGTGCCCACCAACTTGGTGATCTCTGCGCCACCATTGGCGGTGCGGTCGCAGATCGCGGCAATTCTGTCAGCGGACAACAATTCCGTGATCGGAATGCCGGCCACCGTCGTGTAACGCGGCAGCGGCACCATGGTGTCGCCGTGGCCGCCGAGGACGAACGACGAGACGTTCTCGATCGACACGCCAAGTTCCATGGCAATGAACGTGCTCATGCGGGCCGAGTCGAGCACGCCGGCCATGCCGATGACGCGTTCGCGCGGGAACTTGCTCAACTTGAACACGGCCTGCGACATGGCGTCGAGCGGGTTGGCCACCGGAATAATGATGCAGTTGGGCGAGTACTTGACGATCTCGGCCGTCACGCTCTGCATGATCTCGTAGTTGACCTTCAGCAGGTCGTCCCGGCTCATGCCGGGCTTGCGGGGCATACCCGAGGTGATCACGACCACGTCCGAGTTGGCGCTCTCCGAAAAATCTTTCGTGCCAACACCGACGACGCGCGAGGCCGAGCCTTCGATCGGGCACGATTCGTAAATGTCGAGGGCCACGCCCGCGGCCTTCGTCTCGGCGAGGTCCACGACGACGACGTCCGCCAGCTCTCGTTGCGCAATGCAACGCGCGACCGTTGCGCCAACCGCGCCCGCACCACCAACGACCGTAACTTTCCGATTCATGACTGCACTCCGTTAGGTCAGATTCCCTTTATTCGTCAGCGCACGATCCACAGTTTCTGTGGAAAACCTTGTGGAAAACCGCGCGTGAACACCGTGTAACGCTCGCGTTTTGGAACAAATCAGCGGATTGCACCATCCATGGTGCGTTGTTGGCTACTGTAGTCCGTACCTTCATTGCCTCCGCGCGTGCGCGTCAACACAAGTGCAGTATTATATCGGCTCACGCTAATTCAGTTCCCTGATTACCTGTTCCCGTTCAAATTTAGTCTTCAAAGGCCCGCCGCCGCATGTTGATTGTTGTCGCCGACGATCTCCCCAAGACCGCCCTCGATCTACTCCGTGCTGAAGGATGGACGGTCGATGCTCGTTCAGGCCGAACGCCCGAACAACTGAAGGCCGACCTGCCCGAGGCTGATGCCATTGTCGTGCGCAGCGCGACCAAGGTGACGGCCGACATCATCGCGGCGGCCCCCAAGCTGCGCGCCATCGCGCGCGCGGGCACCGGCGTGGACAATGTCAACGTCGAGGCGGCCAGCGGCCGCGGCATCGTCGTCATGAACGCGCCCGGCGCCAACAGCATCAGCGTCGCCGAGTTGGCGATGGCCCAGTTGCTGTCATTGGCCCGGAAGCTCCCCGCCGCCGACGCGTCGATGAAGCAGGGCAAGTGGGACAAGAAGTCGTTCCTCGGCGAAGAGGTGCGGAGCAAGGTGCTTGGCCTGGCCGGCCTCGGCCGCATTGGCCAGGAAGTCGCCCGCCGCGCGCAAGCCTTCGAAATGAGCGTGATTGCTCACGACCCCTTTATCTCGGCGCAGGTCGCTGCCGATCTGGGCGTGGAGCTGGTCTCTTTCGACGACCTGTGTGCCCGAGCCGACTTCCTGTCGCTGCACATGCCGGCGACGCCGCAGACCCGTCACATTTTCAACGCTGCGCGGTTTGCCGCCTGCAAGAAGGGCCTCAAGATCATCAACACCGCGCGCGGTGAGCTGATTGACGAGCCCGCACTGGTTGAGGCCATCACCAGCGGTCAGATTGGCGGCGCGGCCCTGGACGTCTTCACGGCCGAACCGACGACGGACCACACCCTGCAGCAACTGCCGCAGGTGGTGGCGAGTCCGCACATTGCCGCCTCGACGCGCGAAGGCCAGGAGCTGGTCGGTGTCGAAACCGCGTCGGCCCTGCGCGACTTCCTGAAGACCGGCGTCATCCGCAACGCGGTGAACTTCCCTTCTGTGGCACCCGAAGAGTTCCAGCGCCTGCAGCCGTTCATCAAACTCGGCAAGCAACTGGGGTGCCTGCTTGGCCAAATGGGCGAAGCACGGATTGAAAGCCTCGGCGTGCGCTACTACGGCGATCTTGCGTCCGGCCAGCATCCGCTGATCGCGAACGGCGTGCTGGTTGGACTGTTCCAGGCGATTCTCTCGGATACCGTCACTGAGGTGAACGCCCGCGCGGTCGCTACCGCCCGCGGCATCGACCTGATCGAGTCATCGAGCACGAGATCACGGGAGTATCGCAGCCTGCTGTCGGTCAAGCTGATGACCAGTGACGGCGAGCGCTGGGTCGAAGGTACCGTGTCTGGTCACAGTCCGCGACTGGTGCTGCTCAACGGCGTGCCGATCGAGGCACCGTTGACCGGCACGTTGCTGCTGTTGGCCAATCACGACCAACCCGGCGTAATCGGTGAGGTTGGAACCATCTTGGGCAGCCACGGGATCAACATCGCCAACTTCGCGCTCGGCCGCAACGGTACCGGCGCGGTCGGCGCGGTGAATGTCGACGAGCCGGGTGAGCAGATCGGCGAGGACGTGCTGAAGGCGATTCGCGCGGTGAAGCCCGTGAAGGCCGCCTGGCTGGTGCGGGTCTGATCTGAAACGCGGGTCTGCCTTCGACTTCGCTCAGGCCAGGAAAGACCCGTCTTTACGGAAAGCGGATGGTCTGCGTGATGCCGGCGCTGTCGATGATCACGACGGCCGTCTCGCTCACGCTGACGACCGTGGCGCCGGCTGACAGCTGGTCGCCGGCCTTGGCGAACACCATCGCCCCGTGGTCGTTGATAATCGCCGTCAGCACCATCGCCCCGGCATCATCGCTCGCGGCAATTCCAGACAGCTTGAACAGGGGAACCGGCGGCGTCTCAATCACGGCCTCCGGCGGCGGCGCGGGCGCAGCCATCGGTTCCTCACGATAACGGGAGACCGCCACCGGGCGGCTGCTGCCGAAGACAAACGGATTGCGACCGGTGGCCGGCGTGCGCGGAGGCTGTGCCTCGAGGCGCTTGCGTAACTGTCCGGTGAAGGGCGCCACATCGCCGGCATCAGCGGCCGGACGGGCCACACGCTCTCGCGCCGACGGCGAATTCTCGGCGCTCTGGCTCGGCGCAGTCGACCGCCCCGCCATCCAGCCGACCGACAGGGAGAGGGCGGCAATCGTGAGCACGGTTCCCGAGGTCATCTTGCCAAGCATCATAAGGCCGCGCGGGCGGCTTTGCTAATAGACCAGCGTCCGTGGCGGCTGGTTGCAATGATCGGGAGGACCGGTCCAGCTGAAGCCGTCGCCACCTTGGCGCACAATCCGCTGTGGTATGATTCGTCGTGCACCCCAATTCGGTCGAGCGTCTTCGAAGTACGCTGACTGAATCGTCGGTCCTCGCCGTCATCCCGGCGCGGTTCCACGCCACCCGACTCCCCGGAAAAATTCTCGCCGACATCGCTGGCCATCCGATGATTGAGCACGTCTATCGCCGCGCGACCGCCGCGTCGCTGGTTCACGCGACGCTGGTGGCCACTGATGACGCGCGCATCGCGCGCGCCGTCGAGGGCTTTGGCGGCCTCGCGATCATGACCCGTCCCGACCACGTCAGCGGCACCGACCGCATCGCCGAGGTCGTGGCGCAACTGCCCTGCCGCCTGGTCGTCAACGTCCAGGGCGATGAACCGCTGATCGCGCCCGAAACCATTGATGCCGCGGTGGCCCCCCTGCTGGCTGATGCCACGCTCGAGATGGGCACCCTGTGCCGGCCGATCGATGCCACCGAACTGAACCTCAGCAGCGTGGTGAAGGTGGTCACCGACCTGGCCGGCCGGGCGCTGTATTTCTCCCGTTCGCCGCTCGTGGGTAGTGCCGCTCATATCGGTCTGTATGTGTATCGGCGCGACGTCCTGCTGAAGTTAGCGGCCCTGCCGGCGGCCCCACTGGAGTCGCTGGAGTCCCTGGAGCAACTGCGGGCCCTGTCCCACGGCATTGGGATTCAGGTAGTGCCGATCACTCACACCTCGGCGGGCGTTGACACGCCTGCGGACCTTGAACGCGTTCGACAGCTGCTGGCACCCCATGAAGGGGTGCCCTCCGTGATGTGAGCACCGCGATGGAAAATACCGGACGGCAAACTAAATATATCTTCGTGACCGGCGGCGTCGTGTCGTCGCTTGGCAAGGGTCTCGCCGCGGCCTCGATTGGCGCGTTGCTCGAGGGCCATGGCTACAAGGTCACGCTCCAGAAGTTCGATCCCTACATCAACGTCGATCCGGGGACCATGAGCCCGTATCAGCACGGCGAGGTCTACGTCACCGATGACGGGGCCGAGACCGACCTCGATCTGGGGCATTACGAGCGGTTCACCAGCATGACCGCGACGCGCAACAGTAACTGGACCACCGGCAAGATCTACATGTCGGTGATCCAGAAGGAACGCCGCGGCGACTACCTGGGCCGCACCGTGCAGGTGATTCCGCACATCACCAACGAGATCAAGGACTGCATTCGCCAGGCCGGGCGCGACGTCGATGTCGTGCTGGTTGAGATTGGCGGCACGGTCGGCGACATCGAGAGCCTGCCGTTCCTCGAAGCGATCCGCCAGTTCCGCCAGGACGTCGGCCGCGAGAACACCATCTACGTGCACCTCACGCTGGTGCCGTACATTGGCGCCGCCGGCGAGCTGAAGACCAAGCCGACGCAGCACAGCGTGCGCGATCTCAGGTCCATCGGCATCCAGCCCGACATCCTGCTGTGCCGCACCGACCGCACGCTGTCGCGCGAGATCAAGCAGAAGATCGCGCTGTTCTGCGACGTCAACGAAGAAGCGGTGATCACCGCCAAGGACGTGCCGACCATTTACGAAGTGCCCCTGGCGTTCCGCGAAGAGGGCCTCGACACCGTGGTCCTGAAGTACCTGCACCTGCCGCCGAGCGATTCGCGCATGCAACCGTGGGAGGAGCTGGTCGACCGCATCAGGAATCCGGAAGACGAACTCACCATTCACGTCGTCGGCAAGTACACGGGCTACGAAGATTCTTACAAGTCGCTGAACGAAGCGCTGTCTCATGGCGGCTTCGCCAACCGCGTGCGCATCAACATTCAGTGGGTGGAATCTGAGGCGCTGGAACAGGACGGCGGCTGGCGCCTGCTCGAGGGCGCCAGCGCGATTCTCGTCCCTGGCGGCTTCGGCTCGCGCGGAACCCGCGGCATGATGAAGGCGTCCGAGTTCGCGCGCACGCACAACATCCCGTTCTTCGGCATCTGCTATGGCTTCCAGTGGGCCACCGTGGAGTACGCCCGCAACGTGTGCGGTCTCGAGGGCGCCGACTCGACCGAAGTCGACGAGGCCGCTCCGCACAAGGTCATCTACAAGCTGCGCGATCTGCTGGGCGTCGATGAGCTGGGCGGCACCATGCGCTTGGGCCGCTACGCCTGCGAGCTCGCTGCGGGATCGCTCGCGCGCAAGATCTACGGCACCGATCTGATTCACGAGCGTCACCGCCATCGTTTCGAGTTCAACTGCCTCTACGAGCCGGCGCTCGCGGAGAAGGGCATGAAAATCTCCGGGCGGTCGCCTGACGGCAAGTTCGTCGAGATTGCCGAGCTGCCTGGCCACCCATGGTACGTGGCGGTGCAGTTTCATCCAGAGTTCCAGTCGCGTCCGCTCAAGCCGCATCCGCTGTTCGCCAGCTTCGTCGAGGCGGCGAAGCGGCAGAAACAGATCGATGGCGAGCCGGTGCGCGCCGCCAAGAGCGAGGCTTAAGTGCAGGCTGTCGCGCCGGTCAGTGCCGGGGCCGTCACGTTCGGGACCGGGCATCCCCTGGCCTTCATCCTCGGCCCGTGCGTGATCGAGAGCGAGGCCCACGCCATCGACATCGGGGTGTTCGTCGCCGAGGTCGCCAAGCGTCTGGGCGTGCCGGTGGTGTTCAAGGCCTCCTTCGACAAGGCGAACCGCACCTCGATCACGTCGTACCGCGGCCCGGGCCTGAGCGAGGGGCTCAAAGTGCTGGCGAAGGTCAAGGCGCGGACCGGCCTGCCGATCCTCACCGACGTGCACGAGGTGAGCCAGGTCGCGCCGGCGGCCGAAATCGCCGACATCCTGCAGATTCCCGCCTTCCTGTCTCGGCAGACCGACCTGCTGGTCGCGGCGGCGAAGACCGGGCGGGTGGTCAACGTCAAGAAGGGCCAGTTCCTCGCGCCGCGCGACATGCGCCACGTGGTGGCCAAGCTGGTCGATTCGGGCAACGCTCGCGTGCTGGTCACCGAACGCGGGGCGTCGTTCGGCTACAACAACCTCGTCGTCGACCCGCGCGCATTTCCCATGCTGCGCGAGCTGGGCTACCCCGTAATTTTCGATGTCACCCACAGCCTGCAACTGCCCGGCGCCGGCGACGGCATCACTGCCGGCCTGGCGCAGTACATCGAGCCGATGTCGCAGGCTGGCGTCGCCGCCGGCGTGGACGGTGTCTTCATGGAAGTGCACGAAGAACCCAGCCGCGCCAGGAGCGATGCCGCCAATGCGCTGAGACTCGACCTGCTCGAACCCGTCATGCGGCGCCTCGTCGCCCTTGATAAGATCGTCCGGCATGCCTGACCTGTCACTCGCGCGCAAGGTGCTGCAGACCGAAGCGGCCGCGATCCTGGCGCTGGTCGATCGCCTCGACGAACGCTTCGACCGCGCCGTGCTGCTGGTCAAGGGCTGCCGGGGCCGCGTGATCGTGACCGGCATGGGCAAGTCCGGCATCATTTGCCGGAAGATCGCCGCGACCCTCGCCAGCACCGGCACGCCGGCCTTCTTTCTGCATCCCGCCGAAGCCGTCCACGGCGACCTCGGCGTTATTCAGACTGACGATGTCGTGATTGCGATGTCGTATAGCGGCGAGACCGAAGAACTGACCCGCGTGCTCGAGACGCTGAAGCGGATCGGCGCGCCGCTGATCGCGCTGACCGGCGACCTCAATTCGACCCTCGCGCACGCGGCCGACGTCGCCCTCGACTGCCGCGTCTCGGAAGAAGCCTGCCCGATGAATCTGGTCCCGACCGCCAGCACCACGGCGGCGCTGGCGATGGGCGACGCGCTCGCCATGGCCGTGCTCGTGGAGAAGGGCTTCAAGCCCGAAGACTTCGCCACCCTGCATCCGGGCGGCAAGTTGGGCAAGAAGCTGATGCGCGTCGCGCAATTGATGCACAGCGGCGACGCCTTGCCGGTGGTGCAGTTGCACACCGCGATGAAGGACGTGATCTACGAGATGTCGCGCAAGGGATTGGGCATGACCTCGGTGCTCGAGAAAGACGGCACGCTGGCCGGCATCATCACCGACGGCGACTTGCGACGCAAGATGTCATCGGCCAACGTGCTGGAGCTGACCGCGCGCGACGTCATGAGCGTCAACCCGGTGACGCTGCTGCACGACACGCTGGCGGTCGAGGCCCTCGCCGTGCTCGAGAGCCGCAAGATCACCTCGATCGTCGTCGTTGACGGCAGCCGCCGCGTCGAAGGGGTCGTCCACTTGCACGATCTCTGGCGTACGGAGATGGTCTAGTGGCGGCCGCACCCGCCGCCCCTTCAGCCCGCGCCGGTGTCGCGGGTTCATCAGCAGGACGAGGGTAAGCCGGTGGGCGACTCCGCTCCATTCCTCGGCGCACTGGTGGCACTGCTGGTCGGTCTGGCGGTTGGCAAGGCGTGGGAACGCTATAAGCTGCGCGATGGCCGCTGGATTGACCGTCGCCGCGCCCGCGATTCGCATCACTACGTCCTCGGCCTCAACTTTCTGGTCTCGAACCAGATCGACCTGGCGATCGAGGAACTGAGCCAGGCCACCCGCGTGGACGCCGACGCGCTCGAGATCCACTTGATCCTGGGCAACGTGCACCGCGAGCGCGGACAGGTCGCCCGCGCCATCCAGATTCATCAGGCGCTGCTGCAGCGACCCAAACTGACCAAGGTCGAACACGCCTACATCCTGTTGTGCCTGGGACTCGACTTCAAGCGCGGTGGCTTTGTCGATCGCGCGCTCGAAGCCTTCAACGAAGTGGTTCGGATGGATCCGAACAACCAGTACGCGCTGCTCTACCTGCAGAAGCTGCACGAGGAGCAGCACCAGTGGGCTGACGCGCATCGCATTCGCAAGCAACTGGTCGCGCTCAGCGGACCCGATACGCAACCGCGCAACCAGGCGATTCTCGGCTTCCTCGAGAACGCCCTCGGCAGCGAGGCGCTGGCGGTCGGCGATCGCGGCCGCGCGGCACGCCACTTCGAAGAAGCGATCGATCTGGATACCGGCACCGTGCCGGCGTTTCTGAATCTCGGCGATGTGCGCCTGATGCAGGGGGATGTCGCCGGCGCCGAGAGCGCGTGGGACCGGCTGATGACCAGCTCACCCGACCGCGCCTACCTGGCCTTTGGACGGCTGGAGAAGCTGGACCAGCAGTTGGGACAGCCCCACAAGTTCGAGGAGCGCTGCCTGCGCCTGGTCGCGGCCACGCCGCAGGACTGGCGCGCGCGTCTCGCGCTTGGTGGTCACCTCGCGAAGCGCGGACGCGACACCGAAGCCTTCGAGTTCCTGCTGGCCGCGCTCGAACACAACCCGCACGGTCTCACCGTGCACCAGGCGGTGTGGGGCGTGCTGTTGAAGCTTGATCTCAGCCGCACGCTGGTGCAGCGCTACATCGAGTCGGCCCGTTCGTCAGTGTTTTTCCTGGATCCGCATGTCTGCGTGAAGTGCCACTACCGCAGCACCGAACTGCTGTGGCAGTGCCCCCACTGTCATGAGTGGAACTCATTTATCGAAGAACGCATCGCCCCCGCGCATGAGGCCACCGTCGAAATGTAGCCGGGCGGCTACCGGCTCTTCCCGTCCGTAAACATCGCGATCAGCTTATCGACCTGCGCGTTGGTCTCGTCGAACGTGCCGTCGGTGCGGATGACGTGGGTGGCCTTGTCGATCTTCTTGTCGATCGGCCACTGCGCCGCCAGGCGTCGTTCGGCATCGTCCTTGGTCAACTGGTTGCGTTCCATCACCCGCTGCAGTTGCATGGGCCGCGGACAGGCCACCACGATGACGTCGTTGAACTGCTTCTCGCGGCCGGTCTCGAACAGCAGCGGAATGTCGGCCACCGCGAACGGGGTCTTCTTGGGGAGGGTCGTGAAATACTTTTCGATGGCCTTCTGAACGGCCGGATGGATGATGGCTTCAAGGTCCTGGCGGGCACGCTTGTCCTTGAAGATGATCTGCCCGACCCGAATCCGATCCATGGTGCCGTCGCGCCGAATCACGTCAGGGCCAAACCGCTGCCTGACGGCGGTCAGGGCCGGAGTGCCCAGCGCCACCACCTCTCTGGCCAGGACATCGGCATCGACGATCGGGACACCGGCAGCGCGCAGCCGGTCTGAGACGTAGGTCTTGCCGGTGGCAATACCACCCGTGAGCGCAATCTTTCGGATCGGCATAACGCGTGTGACGGCTAGACCGGCCGTCCCCTGTCCTTCCGCAGCTCCGCTGCAGTCACGGTGTTCCTCAGGACCATGGCAATGGTCAGCGGCCCCACGCCGCCCGGCACGGGCGTCAACGCCCCGGCCACTTCTTCCACGTCGGGATGCACATCACCGACCAGCACGCTGCCCTTCCCGGCAAACTGGGCGCGCTTCCGGCTGCCCTCGGCAAAACATCGCTCGACTTCAGCGCGGTCGGTCAGGGCGTTAATCCCGACATCGATCACCGTCGCCCCGGGCTTCACGAACTCCCGGGTCACGAACGCCGGCCGGCCAATCGCTGCCACTAGGATATCAGCGGTGCGGGCCACTGCGGGCAGGTCAACGGTCCGCGAATGGCACACCGTGACGGTGGCGTCGCGGTGTAGCAGCAACAACGCCATCGGCTTACCGACAATGTCGCTGCGGCCGATCACGACCGCGTGCTTCCCCCGCAGGGGGATGCCCTCGCGCTCGAGCAACTCGATGCAGCCGGACGGCGTGCAGGCGGCCAGGCGGTGACGCTTCTGCACGAGCAGGCCGACGTTGATGGGATGAAATCCGTCAACGTCCTTCAGTGGATCAATGGCGTCAAACACCTGCTGCTCAGCATCGACGCCCATGCCCTCTGGCAAGGGTGACTGCACCAGGATGCCGTCAATGCTGTCGTCGGCGTTCAACTGCCGCACCAAGGCCAGGGCATCAGCCAACGCCGCCGTGGTCTCCAGGCGAAACAACTCGGCCCGGCACCCACTGGCCGCAACCGTCGTCAGCTTGTTACGAACGTAGACCTCTGAGGCCGGGCTGTGACCGGCCAGCACCACGCCCAGCCCTGGGGGCCGGCCGTGGCGCTGGACAAACGCGGCGACCCGCGGCGCGACTTCGTCGCGAATGCGTCCGGCGCACGCGGCGCCGTCTAACCGTCGTGCCGCCAGATCTAGCCCTTCTCCCCGGACGCCTTGGTCAAGCCAAAGCCGACGACCCAGACGGCGACCGACACGGCGAGAAGCTGCAGGCCGAAGGTGTCGGCTTGCTCGGCCGTCACGCCAATCTCGGCCCACTTCGCCGTGGTCTCGTTAGTCACGCCGAACTCCGTCATGTAGCCCAGGACCACCATGCACGCCGCATTGAAGATCAGCAGCAGGCCCAGGGTGCTGATGAAGTTGGCCAGCGACTGCATGGGCGCGCGCGCGGACGATTCAGCGGCGTTGACGAGCGGGCTGTGGGTGCGGCCGTAGAACCAGTAAATCACCATGCCGATGTCGAGCCACACCAGGAACCGCACCCAGGTCAGCACCGGCAGGTTGAGCATCAGGTAGGAGCAGGACAGGATGCCGAGCACCGGGAAGACCGGACCGAACGGCACCGTGAACGAGCGCTTGGCGTCGGGCCGCTTCACGCGCAGCACCAGCACGGCGGCGCACACCACGACGAAGGCGAACAGCGTGCCGATGCTGGTCATCTCGGCAACCACCTGAATCTGCGTCACGCCCGCGACGAGCGCGACGATGACGCAGGTGATGATCGTGGTGATGTAGGGCGTGCCGAACTTCGGGTGCACTTTGCTGATCCCGGGCGGCAGCAGGCGGTCCCGGCTCATGGCGAAGAAGATGCGCGGCTGGCTCATCAACATCACCAGCATGACCGACGTGATGCCGGCCACGGCGCCGGCCGAGACGAGGCCCGCCGCCCAGTCTTGTCCGATCAACGCCAGGGCGTACGCCACTGGCGCGTTGAGAAACTGGACCGACTGGGTCGGATCGACCATCGCGACGCCGGGCAGCGCGTCCGCCAAGGCGCGGTATTCGACGACCGGAACGATCCCGGTCAGCACGGCGCCGACCGCGAGATACAAGACGGTGCAGACGACGAGGGAGGCAATGATGCCGATTGGCAAGTCGCGCTGAGGGTTCTTCGCTTCCTCGGCGGTGGTCGACACCGCATCAAACCCGATGTAGGCGAAAAACACGACCGCGGCGGCCGACATGATGCCCGGCCAGCCATACGGTGCGAAAGGCTGCCAGTTGGCAGGTTCAACATACGAGATGCCGGCCGCCAGGAAGAACAGGACGGCGGCCAGCTTGATGGCCACCATCACGGCATTGAACCGCGCCGACTCGCGGATGCCGACGACCAGCAGGATCATGATCAGCAACACGATAATCACGGCCGGCAGGTTGATGATGCCGATCGGCGGGGCCGCAGCGATGGCGACTGGCAACTCGATACCGAAGCCAGCCAGCAGCCGCTGCATATACCCGCTCCAACCGATCGCGACGGTCATCGAGCCGACGGCGTACTCCAGGATCAAGTCCCAGCCGATCATCCACGCCACCAGCTCGCCGAGCGTGGCGTAGGCGTAGGTGTAGGCGCTGCCGGCAATGGGAATCATCGACGAGAACTCGGCATAGCACAGCGCGGCGAACGCGCAGGCCATGCCGGCCACCAGGTACGACATGATGATCGCGGGCCCGGCCTGGTTGGCGGCCGCTGTGCCGGTGAGCACGAAGATGCCGGTGCCGATGATCGCGCCGATCCCCAGCAGCGTCAGGTCGACCGCTGACAGAGTGCGCTTGAGCGCCTTGCCTCCATGTTCGACGTCGCCGACGAGTTGCTCGATCGACTTCGTCTTGAATAGATTCGAATCCATTCCGCCTCCAACTAAGTGGTCGGACCCGCCCCCACGCGAGCGTAGGTGGCCGGCAAACACTGGCGATTATATTGGAATCGCTCAGCTTGCGCCGAGCATTACGCATTGTGGAGGCAACCGCTTCTTGCGGTTGCCTGGCTACGCCAAGGCGGCGATGAACGCGCGAGCCCGCGCCTCCGGCGCGCCGGATAACAGGTCGCTGATCACCGCCACCGCGGAGGCGCCCGCGGCAATCACCGCCGGGGCGCGCTCAAGGGTGATGCCACCGATGGCCACCACCGGCAGCCCATGAGCGCCAGCCACCAGCGCCACCTGCCGCACCGTCTCCAAGCCGACCGCCCGATAGCCAGTTGCCTTGGTGCCGGTACCAAAGACCGGGCCGATGGCGACGTAGGAGATCGGCGCGGAGAACGCCGTGGTCCACTGCTCCTCGGTATGCGTCGACACACCCAGCCACGAGGCGGCCCCGACAATCGTTCGCGCGTCAGCGGGGGTGAGGTCGTCCTGGCCGACGTGCAGGCCCTGGGCTCCCGAAAGGGCCGCGATGTCGGCGCGATCGTTGACGACGATCACCGCGTCAGCCGTGCGTGCGTCAGCGACGGCGGCGTGGGCCAAGTCGAGGAATGCCCCGCTCTCCCAGCTCTTGGCCCTCAGTTGCAGCACCGTGACGCCGGCCGAGAGGAACGCGCGAACGACGTCGAGTGGCGTCTGTGCCGCAGCGGCACAGACATCAACATCGACAATCGCGTAAAGCCTGGGGAGTAGCCTAGGCCGTCTCGGCGAGCCGGCTGGCTTTGGGCTTGGCGGCAAAGCGCTCCATGAAGTGCGTGCTGATCCGGCCGGCGACGAAGTCGGGGTCGTTGAGAATTTTCAGGTGCAGGGGAATCGTCGTCTTGATGCCCTCGACCACTGACATCTCCAGCGTCCGCTTCATGCGCGCGATGGCTTCCTGCCGATCGCGACCGTGCACGATCACCTTGGCGACCATGGAATCGTAGTATGGCGAGATCAGGCACTCGGAATGAGCGGCCGTATCCACGCGCACACCCGGCCCGCCCGGCACGCTGAAGGCGTGAATCATGCCCGGCGACGGCACAAACGTCTCCGGGTCTTCGGCGTTGATGCGGCACTCCATGGCGTGACCGGTGAACGTGATTTCGCTCTGCTTGAACCCGAGCCGGGCCCCGGCGGCAATGCGAATCTGCTCCTTGACGATGTCGATGCCCGTCACCATTTCGGTGACCGGGTGCTCCACCTGCACCCGCGTGTTGACCTCCATGAAGAAGAAGTTGCCCTTCTCGTCCATGAGAAATTCAAACGTGCCGGCGTTGGTGTACTGCACCGCACGCGCCGCATCCACGACCACCGCGCCCATCTTGCGGCGCACCTTGTCGGAGACCGCGATCGACGGCGATTCTTCCAGCAGCTTCTGGTGGCGGCGCTGGATCGAACACTCGCGCTCGCCCAGGTGCACCACGTTGCCGTGATGGTCGCCGAGAATCTGGAACTCGATGTGGCGCGGCGAGTCGAGATACTTCTCGATGTAGACGTCACCGACGCCGAAGGCCGATTCGGCCTCGCGCTGGGCCGTCTTGAAGGCGTGCGGCAGTTCCGACGGCTCCTTGACAATGCGCATGCCGCGACCGCCGCCGCCGGCCACCGCCTTGATGATGACCGGATAGCCGATGGTCTGCGCGGTCTTGAGAGCCTTCTCTTCACTCTCCACCGGGCCGTCGCTGCCCGGCAGCATCGGGACGCCCGCCTTCTTCATGGCGCGGCGCGCCTTGGACTTGTCGCCCAACAGACGAATGACGCTCGGGTCGGGCCCGATGAAGCGGATATGACACGCTTCGCAGACTTCCGCGAGGTACGCGCTCTCGGACAGAAACCCGTAGCCGGGATGCAGCGCGTCGGCGCCGGTAATCTCGGCCGCGCTGATAATCGCCGGTACGTTCAGATAGCTGTCGCTGCTGCGCGCGGGGCCGATGCAGATGTCTTCATCGGCAAACCGGACGTGCAGGGAGTTTTCGTCAGCCTCTGAATACACGGCGACGGTCTTGATGCCCAGTTCGCGACACGCGAAAATCACGCGTAGCGCGATCTCTCCACGATTGGCGACGAGAATTTTTTTGAACATGGCTCAGGAAGTTGGACGAATCGCGAACAGCCGCTCACCGTACTGCACGGCCTGCCCGTTCTCGACGTAGACGCTGGTGACCTCACCGTCGTATTCGCAGTCGATCTCGTTCATCAGCTTCATCGCTTCGATGATGCACAGCACCTGGCCCTTGCGGACCACGTCACCGACCGACGCCAAGGCCTTGGCGCCAGGCTCGGCCGATCGGTAGAAGGTGCCGACGATGGGCGACTTGACGATGGCCAGTTCGGAGCCTTCATCGGCGATTGGCGCCGCGGCCGGACCTGGCGCGCTGGCGACAAGGGCGGCGACGGGCGCCGCCACGGGTGCCGGCGCAGCCAGTTGCGGCACGGCCACCATTTGATAGCTCGATCCGCTCTTCATGCGGAGCTTGACGCCATCGTGTTCCAGTTCGAATTCGCTCAGCTCGTGCGATTTAATGAAGTCGATGAGCTGCTTGATCTCGTCCAGTGTCATGTAAGGTCGCTCACATCAGCCGCGGCACGTCGGTCAGCCAGTCCGGGCCGTCCGCCGTCACGACGACGTCATCTTCGATTCGCACGCCGCCCCAGCCTGCCACATAGGCACCGGGCTCCAGCGTGAACACCATTCCTGCTTCCAGCGGCTCCACCGGCAGACCCGGCCGGAACCGTGTCACCCGCGGCCGTTCGTGCACCTCGAGCCCAAGGCCGTGCCCCGTCCCGTGGCTGAATGCCTCGCCCAGCCCGGCCCGCTCGAGGACTTGCCGGGCCGCCTGGTCCACCTCGGCGGCGGGCCGGCCAATGCGGACGGCATCAAACGCCGCCTGCTGCGCCTCCGCCACATCGTCCAACAGTCGCCTCGCCTGTTGCGACGCCGGGCCGATGACGATGGTCCGCGACAGGTCCACCGCATAGCCATCGAGCATGCCGCCAAAATCCAGCACGACGAGATCGCCATCTTCGAGTCGACGGTCGCCGCTCCGGTAGTGCGGAATGGCTGAGTTCGGGCCCGACGCGACGATGGTATCAAACGCGGGCTTGTCGAACCCCACCCGCCGGAGTTCCGCCTCGATGACGCCAGCCACTTCGCGCTCGCGCATTCCCGCTAAGGCTTTTGGGATTATACACTTAGCGGCATCTGAAAGTCTTCCGGCGCCATCTTTGATACGGCCCAGCTCCCAGGCATCCTTCACGTTCTGAGGTTCTCCACCAGGCCGTCGGTGCCTTACAACTTCATGGTCGCGCCATCGCCAGCCAGAAGATCGACCATGGCCTCTTCAAAGCTTCCCGCGGCGGGCACCAGGCTCAGTTCCAGGCCGGGCAGTTCCGTCAGTCGAGTCTGGGCCGGTGCCAGGTAACGGCCATCGATCAACAAACGGAGCTGGTTGGCGCTGACGATGACGGCGGCCGTCGACGCGAAGAGGCCCGTGAGGTAGGCGATGTTGGGTAGCGACGTGACGACCAGGGCATCAAGCGAGGCTGCCCGAAGCGCCTCGCGCAACCTGGCGTGACGCGCCAGGTGCAGTTCGGCGGGAGCCACCTGCATCAGGCGAGGTTACGGGAATGGCGGTCGGCGAGGATGGCGGCGAGCCACGCTTCCAGGGCGGCGGTCGTGGCCGCTTGTCGACGTTGGGCCAGGTCAAGCCGGGCGGCGGCGTCGCGCTGCGCGACTCGCTCGCGCAGCTCTCGCTCCACATCCGCGAAGGCGTCGTTACGGTGGCTGTCCAGGTCGACGGCGGCAAAGGCGCCAGGCCCAGCAAGCTTGGTGAGATCCGGGTTCGTGACCCTCGGAGAGGTCTTACCCGACGGGCGTTCGGGGGCGGAGGCTGGCGCTCCAAGCTGTTCCAGCAGCGCATCGAAGTCGAACAACTCCTCGGCCTGGGGCGAATCGGTCTGCGTCGGGGCGGTCGGTGGCTGGACGCCTTGCGACAGGTGTTCGATCGAGTCCTCGAGGTCTGGGTCGACGTGCGCGACCTTCAGCGCGCGCTGGTAGTGCGTCAACGCCTGGGCTCTGTCGCCGCGCTGCTGGTGAACCTCTGCCAGGCCGCGAATGGCCGCCAAGTTGGTCGGCGCCTGCTCGGCCACCGCGGAAAGCTCCACGGCGGCTTCGTCGAACCGGCCCATCTCGATAAGGGCACGGCCGAGCGTCACGCGAGCCGACAAATAGGACGGGTGGCAGGCGAGGCCGGCGCGGCAGATGCCGATGGCTTCGTCAGCGTCTCCGGCACGGCGACACTCCTCCGCCAACTGGGCGAAGGCGATCGACGCCGGGTCGGCCAGGACCCGGCGCCGGAGTTCGAGCATGCGTGGGTTGTCAGCCACAGCCGTCAGCTTACGGTATGACCGTGACGCCCGTCACAAACGTTGCGGTTCGGCCCAACGTGTCGGTGATCGTCAGTCGCACGTTGTAGGTGGTCGAAACACCGCCCACCAGACCGAAGGTATGGCTCTGAGTCGGCGACGCGCCGACGTCATCGGGTGTCCCATCGCCGTAGTTGAAGCGATAGGTGGCGATCGGTGCGGCGCCGGAGGTGCTGCCACTCGCATTGAAGAAGACCGGGCTGCCGTTCTTCGGCGCGCTCGGCGAGAAGGTGAAGAGCGCGGTGAGGCCCGCGGCGGCCGTGCTGACCGTCAGCGACTGATTTGTCCGCGCAAACGCCCCCGCATCGTCGGTAACGGTCAGGATCACGCTGTAGCTGCCAATCGTCGAGAAGCTTCGCGAGACGGTCACTCCGCTTGCCGTACGGCCGTCGCCGAAACTCCAACCGTAGCTCACAATGCGCCGCGGCAGCGTCGCCGTTGATTGCTCGGCGCTGAAGAATACGTCCTGATTCACGCCAACCGGGTTGGGATTCATCGAGAACAGCGCGGTTGGTGGTGTCGACGGCGTGACCGTGAGCGACTGCGTGGTGGATGCCTGAGCTCCGCGGCTGTCAGTAACCGTCAGGGTTACCTGGTAGGTCCCAACGGTCCGGTAGTCGTGGGTGGTGGTGATGCCCGATCCCGTGGTGCCATCGCCAAAGTTCCAGGCGTACGAGCACCCAGAGCCGCATGGAGAACTGCCATTGGCTGTCGTGGAAGCATCGAAGGTGGCGGTCGAGAAAGCCTGCGGCGACGGGGGCGTCACCGTGAAGGCCGCTGCCAGCCCTGGGTTCGTCGGTAGGATGACGCCCTGAGGCACCAAACGCAGGTCCACCTGGCGCGCGACTTCACTGCGGAAGTCGCCGGAATCCGTGGGCGTGACGATGATCGTCACCACCTGCGCGACCTGGCCCGCCGCCAGCAGCGACGCGGTTGGAGCGGTGTAGCGGATGGTCGCCGGCGTCACGGGCGATTTGGTGCTGAGCGTGCCAAAGTCCTGCACCACGCCACCCACAAAGATCTCGGCGCGCAGCGGGATGTTTTGCGGCTGACCCGTTGGCCCGGTTGAGGTGACCTGGATGTCGACAAAGTCCACGCCGTTCTGAAACAGCGTGTCCCTGGTGGCCGTCATGGTGATGGCACGCGCCAACGTGGACGGACCCGAGACGCTCGGCGGGTCGACATCCTTGACGGTGCAACCAGCCCACAGGCTCAGGGCGAGGACGCCCGTGACGGTGACAAATGAAGTTCGCATGATGTCAGTACCTGTGGCCTAGGAGTCGCCGAAGTCGGCAAACTTGACGTCGATCCTGCCGGTGATCGACACCTCGTTGCCCGCCTGGTCGCTGCCATAGAACGTGACCTCGGCGATGGTCGAGATCACGATTAAGCCGCCACCGCCGACCAGGTTCCTGAGAGGCCGTTCCAGCTTGGCTTGCAGTCGGACCAGGTCGAAGCCCACGTTCTGCGGCGTGCCCGTGCCGACCTGAATCGTGACGGTAGTGCCGCCTTCAATATCAAAGGGCACGTCGATGCCGGGCTGGTTCTGTCCGTCCGTGCGGACATAGTGGACGCGATAGCGATTGAGCGTGATTGAGTGGAGCGGGGTCGGCGCCGTGGTGCTCAAGGAGTTCTTCATCTCGGCGCGAATGCTGGCCTGGCCGACATCGGAAAAGACCGAATTATTGGTGACCACATCCGACTCGAGATTGGAGGCGAAGGTGCCGGTGGTGGCACCACCGCGCGCGCCTGAGACGCTCTGCATGATCAGATACGCGGGTCCGGTGCCGGTGCGCGCCACGTCAGCGCACGACGTCATCGACAGGCCACACACGACAGCGGCCAGCACGCCCTTGGCGGAACGAAGTGTTTGCGGTGTGCTCATATGCCCTACTTCAGAATCTTGGGAGTGATGAAGATCAGGAGCTCGTCCTGGCTCTCGCGATTGGTGTCGTTCTTGAACAGCCAGCCAAGCAGCGGAACTCGATGCAGGAACGGCGTACGGTCGTTGGTGGTCGATTCCTGGCTGTTGTAAATGCCGCCAATGACGGTGGTGTCGCCGTCCGGCACCAGCACGGTGGTCTGCGCCGCCTGCTTGTCAATCGATGGCGTGGGCTGCTGCGGCGAGGTCTGCGAATAGTTCGGCGCCGACTTGTCGACGACGATGCGCATGATCACGGTGTTCGAGGCGGTGATCTGCGGCGTGACGCGCAGCACCAGCGCCGCGGGAATGAAGGTCACGGTCACGGTGTTGTTCGAGACGGTCTGCACCGGAATCTGCGATCCCTGCGTGATCTCGGCCTCGATGTTGTTCTGCGTCGACACGCGCGGGCTCGAGACAATGCGCACCTTGCCGGATGATTCCAGTGCGCGCAGGGCGATGTCGAGATTGAGCGCCCCGTTGATTGAGCCCAGCGCCAGTGACAGATTTGATGGCGCCGCGGGATTAACAGCGCCAGTACCGCCGGTAACTCCAGCGCTGCTCGGAAACGCCAGGCCCGTGCTGGTGCCCACGGACGGATCGACCCGGCCGTTGAAACCCCACGAGATGCCCAGCTCCTTGGCAAAATTGCGGTTGATCGTGATGATGCGCGCCTCGATCTCGACCTGCGGCTGCGGCCGATCGAGGGCGATGATCAGCTCGCTGGCGGCCTGCAGACGGTCGGCCAGGTCGCGAATGATCAGCGTGTTGGTGCGGACGTCAATCTGGACGTCGCCCCGCGGCGACAGCGTGCTCTTGGTAATGATCGGCACCAGATCCGCCGCTTTGGCATAGCTCAGCGGTCGCGTCACGATGCGCAACTCCCCCGCCAGCGCGTTGGCGTCAGCGAGCTTCTTGCGGTCTTCGCTCTCCTGGGCCAGCACGCCCATCGGCACAATCCGGACGATGTTGCCATCGATGCTGTAGCCGAGCTTGTTGGCGCGCAGGATGATGTCGAGCGCCTGGTCCCACGGCACGTCGCGCAGCGCGACATCGACGGTCCCCTGGATGGATGGGTCGATCACGATGTTGAGACCGCTGATATCGGCGAAGGTGCGCAGCACCGCCCGCAGATCGGCGCCCTGGAAGTCGAGCGTCACGGGATCACCGGTGAACGTCCGCTGACCTTGCGCATTCGTGCTCGGCTGCAGCACGCTCGCGGTGACCGGCGCAGTGGTCACTGCCTGCGCGGCGGCTGGAGTGCTGGCCGCGAGTGGCGGCGGGCGCTGCGCGCGCGCCGGCTGAATCACGCCGGCTGTTTCGCTCGCAATGACGGCCGCGGGACGCGGTGCCACGGCTGTCGCATCACTCGCGCGGTTGAACAGTACGCGGATTTCTTCGCCCATCGTCTCGATGGTGTAAGGGATCTTGCGCGCCAGGTCGATCACGACGCGCGTAATCAGCGGTTCGCGGCTGTTGGTGGCGACCCGCACCCGTTCAATGCCGTCGGCGTTGACCGTCGTCACGGCCGCGGCGCCGCCGATTGCGACCCCGGGGAAATCGAGCAGAACGCGCGCCGGAAGCTCGCGCGCCTCCTCGATGGTCGACGCGACCAGCGGGCCGTTGCCGGCCAGGGTAATGGCGAAGCCGTCACCGGCCGCGCCGGCACGCACGGAGCGCAGCTCGGTCGCCACCGCCCGCGTGGCCGCGACGCGCGCAGCCGCGGCCGGCACCTTGAGGCCAATGGCCGTGAGCGCCGCGGCGGTGACCGACCCACCAGCTCCACCCGCTCGCTCCACCTCAACCAGAATGGTGTTGCGCGAGCTGCGCACGCGATGCTTGGCGGCGCGATCGAGCCGCACCCGCACCCGCGCCACGGGCGAACCATCAGGCGCGCTGGCGTCCTCGATGACGACGCCTGCGACCGGTGCCAGCATGGCGGCGACCGGCTTGCCGTCCAGGCCGCCCACCCGGACGTTCCTCAGATCGACCAGGACCGTCAGCGGATCAGGCTGGCTGGTGAGATAGGCCACGGGTTCGCTGGCCTCGATCAGCACCGTGCTCACCGCGCCGTCGAGCCGCGACGAAATTGACCGTAGGGCTGGGATCTCGGCGCCAGCGGCCCGCGGGGGCACCGGACCGCTGGCCGTCAACGTGACCGCCAGGGCTGCCGCCAACGGCGCAGCCATTACCAGTCGAGGAATGCGACCGTGCATCACTTGACCCCTTCTCCACCGCGCAGAAACTTGCGCACTTCGCGCTGCTTGTCGAGCGACAGCGGATCATTAACTTCCTGAAGAATCACGACCGCTTGCGCGGTGATCGTGCGAATGACGCCGTCGAACAACTTGTCGCCGGCCCGGACCGTGAAGACCTTGCCATCGGCGCCGGCCACCATCGCCAGCCATGCCCCGCGGCTCTGGATGATGCCGCGCACGACCAGGGCGCCGGTCTCGAGCCCGGCCACACCGTCGGGACGCTTGGTGCCGGGGGTACCGGCACGGGCCGAATCGTTGCCGCGATTGACGAGATCAAGAAACGGGTCGCGACGGCCCTCGGGGCTGTACTGGAAGTTCGGCGGCGGTGATGGCAGGGCCACGGCCGGCGGCGGGGCGGGCGCCTGGCCGCGCGCGGGGACCACTGCGGCAATCAGCGCCATGACCACGAACGTCAGGAGGCGCATCATGATTTCACCGGCGCCTTCTTCGGCACCGCCTTCCGGCCCTTCTTGGTGTCCACCGCCGCCGCACGCTGCTCCACCAGGACGAAGGTCGTGGCGGTACAGCTGATGGTCATGGTCGCCGAGGGGGACGGCGATTCGCGCTGCGCCAAATCGAGATTGCCGATGTTGATGATGCGCGGGAACTTGCTGACGCGATCGAGGAACAATCCCAGGTTGTGATAGTTGCCTTCGAGCTGCAGGCTGATGGGCCACTCCGCGTGCAGCTCCTTGACGCTGATCGCCTGAGGCTTGAAGCCGCGAATGACCAGGTTTGACTGCACGGCCAGCGTCTGCACGCGACGCAACAGGTCGCCGGCATCGCGCTCGTCGGGCAGAATTGGCTTGAGGCTCTCGAGCCTGGCTTCAAGGTCGGTGACCTGCGCCCGGAACTCCGGCAGTTGCCGGGCGGTCGCCTGCCCTTTGCTGATGCGTCCGCGAATGTTGCTGAGCTCGCGAGACTGCGTCGCCATGGCCGCTTGACGCGGCATCTCATGGAAGTAATAGAACGCGCCCGCGCCGACGAGCGAGAGCGCGACGAACACGCCCAGCTGCGTGTGCCACGGCACCTTACTGAGCGAGAAGTTAGCCACGCTTGCCGCCCTTCTTGCCCGCGGCGGCGGGGGCCGGCGGGTCGATGCCCGCCATCTGGAAGGTGCCGCGAATCGTGAACTGAATCAGGTCGGGCGTCTTGCCATCGCCGCTGACGACCACCGAGTCGACGATCTCCACCGGCCGCATGAAGTAGCGCGATGCTTCGAGGTTGCCGACGAAATCAGAGAGCGAGGTGAGGGTCAGGCAGCGGCCCTGGATGGTCAGAGCGTAGCCTTCCTGCCGGACCGCGGTCAGCCACGTCATGTCAGGCAGCGCCCGGCTGAGCTGGTCGATCATGTGGACCGGGGCGTTCTGTCCCTTGCGCAGATCATCAATCAGCGCGACCCGCTGCTGCAACTGTTGCTTACGCGCCTCAAACTCCGCGACCTGCTTCAGAATTTCAGCCAGGCGCAGTTCTTCGCGCTGCGCGGCGGCGACGGCGCGCGCGACCTGCGCCTCTTGCTGGCCAATGGCCCAATAGCGCCAGCCCACGCCAACCAGTGTCAGCACCAGCAGCAGGCTGCCGATGACGGTGATCTTCTGGCCGGCCTGGAAGCCCGTGCTGACCGCCTTGACGCTGCGCCGCTCGCTCAGCAGGTTGATGCGAATCATCGGTCGCTCACCTTGCGCAGGGCCAGGCCGAGGGCGACCGCCGCGAGCGGCGCCAGGTCATCCGCGCTGTCGATGCCCAACTTGCGAGCATCGCAGGTGACCTGCCGAAAGGGATCGAACCGCTCGACGTCGGTATCGAAGCGTTCTCGCAGGGCCTCGGCAAAGCCTTCGACCTGCGACGCGCCACCGCACAGCATGATGCGGTCAATGCGATCGCTCGACGCCGTCGCCTTGAAGAAGTCGAACGTCTTCTCGACCTCCAGCAGCACGTTGTCGGTCATCGCGCGCAACACCGCGCGGGCGTCCTCATAGGTGGCGCCATCGACGTCGAGCCCCTTCTTCAGCATCTCGGCGGTGTCGTACGGCAGGTTCAGTTCCTTCTGCACTGCCTCGGTGAAGGCGTTGCCGCCGATCGACACGTCGCGGGTGAACACTGACTGTGGACCGGTGAGAATGTTGATATTGACGGCGCTGGCGCCGGCATTGAGGATGGCGACCACCGCGGTCGGGTCGAAGCCGTAATTGGCTTCGTAGGCGTTCTGCAGCGCAAACACATCGACGTCGACAATCACCGGCGTCTTGCCGGCCTGGGCAATGACGTTGGTGTAGTCGGCGATCTTGTCCTTCTTGGCCGCCACCAGCAGCACTTCCATGCTGCCCTGGCTGTCGTGCCCCGTCCCGGGATCGAGAATCTCGTAGTCCAGGTTCACGTCCTGGATATCAAAGGGGATGTACTGCTCGGCTTCCCAGAAAATCGACTCGGACAACTCCGACTCGGTCATCGCCGGCAGCGTGATTTTCTTGACGATCACCGCATTGCCCGCCAACGACGCGACCACGTCCTTGGCCTTGAAGCGTTTGTTGGTGAAGAGACGCCGCACGGCGTCGGCGACCGCGCCGCCATCGATGATAGCGCCGTCGACAATGCTGTCAGGCGGCACCGGCTCGACCCCGATGGCCGAGACCCGATAGCCCTGGCCCGAAGGCTTCAGCTCGATTGCCTTGACCGAACTCGACCCGATGTCGAGTCCGACCAGGCTTCTTGGTCGACGAAACAGCACGTTACGGTGTCTCCAGACCCGGCTAGCGGGGCAAACTGAATACCATCTGGCTCAAGCGTGGCCGATTCCACAAAACTGGCCTCAGAACGCCGAAAGTGGCGGTCCGAGCTGGCACGAAGGGAACAGGCCGGCCCACAGAACTGCAATCCGCTGACGGATTTTGTATGTCTGCCAGGCGGCTGGACTCTTCCCTTGCCACCCGGCCTTATCGGGCCATGTGCGTGGAGGCTTCAGGTGCATGAGCGACATCCGGTGCAACCCGTGCAGATCCGCGCACACGGCTTGCGCCAGTTGGTTGCCCGCAGGTGCGAGCATCACGCGGGACTCACCTGTTGTCGAATTTGCTCTTCAGGCGAAATACCTGTATTATCTTGGTTTGCCGTCCTCCCCGTGGAGTGCGGAAGGGATCGTGCCTCATCAAGAGGCCGCCGCAGGGAATAGCGATGCTGACTTACGTACCATCCGTGAAGACCATGCCCGTGAAGTGGCATGTGATTGATGCCAATGGCAAGGTTCTTGGTCGCATTGCGACCGACGCCGCCAAGCTGCTTCAGGGCAAGCACAAAGCCATTTACACGCCGTATCTCGACACTGGTGATCACGTGGTGATCGTCAACGTCGACAAGGTGAAGCTGACCGGCCGCAAGGAGGACCAAAAGGTCTACCAGCGGCACAGCGGCTACCCCGGCGGCCTGCGGACCGATCGCGTCAAGGTCGTTCGCGCCGAGAACCCGATGCGCATGGTGGAAGAAGCCGTGCGCGGCATGTTGCCGAAGTCAAAGCTCGGCGATGCCATGTATCGCAAGTTGAATGTGTATGCCGGTGACAAGCACCCGCACGCCGCCCAGAAACCCACCGCTTTCGAGGTCGCATAACTTGGCAGCCACTGAATACTACGCCACCGGTCGTCGCAAGGAATCCACTGCGCGCGTGTTCCTGCGCCCCGGCACCGGCGCCATCAAGGTCAACAAGCGCGAGTTCGCCGAGTTCTTCCCCCGCGAGACGCTGCGCATCCTGGTGAAGTCCCCGCTCATCCTCACGGAAACCGCCGAACAGTTTGACATTCTGGCGACCGTCTCTGGCGGCGGCATGACCGGACAGGCCGGCGCCATTCGCCTCGGCATCTCCCGCGCGCTGTGCGAGTTCAATCTCGAACTGCGCTCGAAGCTCAAGAAGGACGGCCTGCTCACGCGCGATGCTCGCGCGAAAGAGCGTAAGAAATACGGTATGGCTGGCGCCCGCAAGCGGTTCCAGTTCAGCAAGCGCTAATGGCTGCTATGGATGGAGGCAATTTGACCCCGCTCGCGATGAAGGACCTGCTCGAAGCAGGCGTGCACTTCGGACACCAGACCAAGCGTTGGAATCCCAAGATGAAGCCGTTCATCTTCGGGGAACGCAGCGGCATCTATATTCTCGACCTCGGCAAGACCGTCAAGCACTACCGCGAGGCCGAAGACTTTGTGCGCCAGCTGGCGGCCGAAGGCAAGTCGATCCTGTTCGTGGGCACCAAGCGCCAGGCGCAGGACGTGGTCGCGGAAGAAGCGACGCGCTGCGGCATGTATTACGTCAACGAGCGCTGGCTCGGTGGCCTGTTGACCAACTTCACCACGATTCAGCGCAGTCTCAACCGCCTGCGCGACCTCGAGGCGATGTCGACCGACGGCCGTTACGAGACCATGCCCAAGAAGGAAATCGCGAAGGCCGAGAAAGAGAAGCGCAAGCTGCTCAAGAACCTCGAAGGCATTCGCCACATGGGCAAGCTCCCCGACGCGCTGTTCGTCGTCGACACCCGCAAGGAACAGATTGCCGTCGACGAGGCGCGCAAACTGAAGATTCCGGTGATCGGGATCGTCGATACCAACTGCGACCCCGACCAGATCGACTACGTCATCCCCGGCAACGACGATGCGCTGCGCTCGGTCAAGCTGTTCGTCTCGCGCGTGGCCGATGCCGTGATCGACGGCCGTGGCCAGCGTGAATCGGCGATGGCCGAACAGGTCGCCAGCGACGCCGAAGCGGCCGCCGCGCACGAAGCCAGCCGCACGGTTCGTCCGGCCGACCTTCGCAAGCCAATGCGTCCCGCAGAGACGCCGACCCCCACGGCCTAACCGCCACTCGGGCTTCCCTTCCGCGCCGGCTGCGATCACACGGGCCGGCGCGTTTTACGTACTAACGCGGCTTGGGACTTGAGGCGTGAGGCTTGGGCCACAAGCCCCAAACCCTTTAGGAGCACGAGCAATGGCAGCGACAGCAGCACAGGTCAAGGAACTGCGCGACAAGACCGGCGCAGGCATGATGGATTGCAAGACGGCACTCGATGAATCGAACGGCGATGTCGACAAGGCCGTCGATCTTCTCCGCAAGAAGGGCCTGGCCCAGGCCGCCAAGCGCGCCGGCCGGCTCGCCAAGGACGGCGTCATCGGTCACTACATCCACATGGGCGGCAAGGTCGGCGTGTTGGTGGAAGTGAACTGCGAGACCGACTTCGTCGCGCGGACGCCCGAGTTCCAGACGCTGGCCAAGGAAATTGCGATGCACATTGCCGCGGCCAGCCCGCTGGTGGTGCGCCGTGAAGAACTCGGCCCCGAAGTCCTCGACAAGGAGCGCGAGATTTACCGCGCCCAGTTCGCGGAGTCCGGCAAGCCGGCCAACGTGATCGAGAAGATCATCGAAGGCAAGCTCGACAGCTTCTACTCGCAGGTCTGCCTGCTCGACCAGCCGTCGGTGCGCGACCCGAACGTGACGATCGCTCAGATGGTGGCGGCGGCGACGGCCAAGACCGGCGAGAACGTCACGATCACCCGCTTCGTCCGCTTCAAGCTCGGCGAACTCGCCACGGAATAGAGCATCGGCTTGAGGCTTGAGGCTTGCCTACCCCGGCCGGCCCAAGTCTCAAGCCATAAATCGTTATAATCACTTCGTGCCTGCCGACCCGTCCTCGCCCTCTCCCTACTACAAACGCATTCTCCTGAAGCTGTCTGGTGAAGCCCTCATGGGCGACCAGAACTACGGCATCGACCCGGCCGTGGCCACGCGGATTGCCCAGGACATTGCCGAGATCCAGAAGATGGGCGTCCAGACCGCGGTCGTGATTGGCGGCGGCAACATCTTCCGCGGGCTGGCGGCGAGCGCGAGCGGCATGGATCGCTCCACCGGCGACTACATGGGCATGCTGGCGACGGTGATCAATGCGCTGGCGCTGCAGGATGCCCTCGAGCACAACGGCGTCGCGACCCGCGTGCTGACCGCGATTGAAATGCGCGCGGTTGCCGAACCGTTCATCCGGCGACGTGCCGTCCGTCATCTCGAGAAGGGCCGGGTCGTGGTCTTTGCCGCCGGCACGGGCAACCCGTACTTCACCACCGACACGGCCGCCGCGCTGCGGGCCATGGAGATGAAGGCTGAAGTCATTCTCAAGGGCACCAAGGTCGACGGCATCTACACCGCCGACCCGAACAAGGATCCCGACGCGACCCGCTACGATACGATCTCCTACTTGCAGGTGCTGCAGCAGCGTCTGCAGGTGATGGATGCCACGGCCATTTCACTGTGCATGGACAACAAGCTGCCGATCCTGGTCTTCAACCTCAAGACGCCCGGGAACATTCGCCGGGTGGTAATGGGCGATACCATCGGCACGCTGGTCACGGCCTAGCACCACACTTCAACCACGCCGGTTCAACGACGCAGGTTCATGACTATGGATGTAGCTGATCTCAAGGAACTGTTCGCCGAGGTAAAGAAGCGGATGGACGCGCACGTCGAGTTTGCGCGCAAAGAGCTGGCGGGCGTCCGCACCGGCCGCGCCTCGACGAGCATGCTCGAGGGCGTACAGGTCGATGCCTATGGTTCGCGGGTGCCTCTTAACCAGGTGGCCACGCTCTCCATTCCCGAGCCGGCCCTGATCGTCTGCCAGCCCTTCGACCCGTCGATCATGCCGGCCCTCGACCGTGCCATTCGATTGTCAGACCTGGGCCTCAACCCCTCGTCCGACGGTAAAGTGCTGCGCATCCCGATTCCGTCGCTGACCGAAGAGCGCCGCAAGGAGTTGTCGCGCCACGTCCACAAGATGGCCGAGGAAGGCCGCAACCACGTCCGCGTCGTGCGTCGCGACGCCAACGACAAGCTCAAGAAGATGCTGAAGGACCATGAGATCTCGGAAGACGACGAGAAGCGTGCGCTCGACGAAGTGCAGAAGCTGACCGACTTGCACGTCAAGTCGATTGACGAACTGCAGGCGAAGAAGGACCAGGAACTCCTCGGCAAGTAATTCTGTGATCTGGTGAGTTGGAGGATTCATGAGCTACTTCACTCATCTCGACTGCAGCAGCGGCTGTGGGGCGGGGCCGTTCGATCCCCGCGATCGCCAGTTCCTCTGCCCCGCGTGCCAGCTGCCGCTGCTGGCCCGATACGACGTCGTCGCCGCCCGCGCGTGGCAGCGGGAATCGCTGATCGGCCGCGAGCCGAACATGTGGCGCTACCGCGAGATGATGCCGCTGCTGCCGGGCGACACGCCGGTCACGCTCGGCGAAGGCTTCACGCCCCTGCTGCACGCCACCCGCCTGGGCGCGACCCTCGGCCTGGACCGCCTGTTCATCAAGGACGAATCGCTCAACCCGACCAATTCGTTCAAGGCCCGCGGCCAGTCCGCCGCGATCACCCGCGCCAAGGCGCTCGGCGCCACCACCATTGCCCTGCCGACCGCCGGCAACGCCGGCAATGCGGCGGCCGCCTATTCCGCCGCCGCGGGCCTCAAGTGCGAAGTCTTTATCCCCAGGGACGCCAAGCAGCCGTTCATTGACGAGTGCCGCCTCTATGGCGCGCATGTCACGCTGGTCGACGGCCTGATCACCGACGCCGGCAAGATGGCCGCCGAACTGGGTAAGCCGCTCGGGTGGTATGACGTCTCGACCTTGAAGGAACCGTACCGGGTCGAAGGCAAAAAGACGATGGGCTATGAGCTGGCGGAACAGTTCAACTGGACGCTGCCGGACTGGATCATCTATCCCACTGGCGGCGGTACCGGACTGATCGGCATGTGGAAGGCCTTTGCCGAGATGGAGGCGATTGGCTGGCTCAGCCCGGGTCCGCGGCCCAAGATGGTGTCGGTTCAGGCGGAAGGATGCGCTCCGATCATCCGCGCATTCAACCAGGGCGCCAGGACGGCCGAGCCCTGGGAACATGCGCACACCATGGCCGATGGCCTGCGGGTGCCGCGCGCCATTGGCGACTTCCTGATCCTGAATGCCATCCGCGAGAGCGGTGGCACGGCGGTCGCGGTGTCGGATGCGCAGATGCTTGAGGACATGCTCGCAATCGGCCGCCACGAAGGGGTTTCGGCCGCGCCCGAGGGCGGCGCGGCGTTAAGTGCCATTCGCCACCTGGTGGCCAATGGCCAGATCAAACCGCACGAGACCGTGGTGCTGTTCAACACCGGCGGCGCCCTCAAGTATTTCGACGTCTTCCGCTGATGCCGGGTCCGGCGGAAGCCGGACGCGACCCGCGAATCAATCCCCCAGCGAGACGCCCAGGGCGCGCGCGGTGGTCAGCAAGTCGTAGTCGAGCGGCACCGTCTTCGTGCGGCCGACGATCTCGGCCAGCGGCACGGAGACAATGTCGGGCGGGTCGTTCGCGACCATCATGCCGAAGATGCCGCGCTGGATCAGTTCCACCGCGGCGCCACCCAGCCGCGTCGCCAGCACGCGATCGAACGCGGTGGGCCCGCCGCCGCGCTGCAAGTGGCCGAGCACCACGCATCGCGCCTCTTTGCCCGTCATCTCCTCAAGCTGCGCCGAGACCGCGTTGCCGACGCCGCCCAGGCGCTCGACGTATCCCGCGCGCGCCGCCGTGCGCAGGGTGAAGCTGCCCCCGACCGGCTTGGCGCCCTCGGCGACCACGACAATGCTGAACTTGGCGCCGAACGACTCGCGCTTGCGAATGGCCGCCGCGACTTTTTCGAGATCGTAGGGAATCTCGGGCATCAGGATCACGTCGGCGCCACCCGCGACGCCACTGTGCAGCGCGATCCAGCCCGCGTAGCGGCCCATGACCTCGACCACCATGATGCGCTTGTGCGCTTCAGCCGTGGTGTGCAGCCGATCGATGGCCCCTGCGGCGAAGTCGACGGCGGTGTCGAAACCAAAGCAGCTGGTCGTGCCGACAATGTCGTTGTCGATGGTCTTCGGCACGCCGACGATGGGGATGCCCTTCAGGTAAAACTGATGAGCGATGCTCAGCGAGCCATCGCCGCCAATCACCACCAGCGCGTGCAGGCCCATCTGGTGGAACGTGTTGACAACCCGATCGGAGTAGTCAACCTTGCCGTCGGGCGTGTCGACCGGATACTCGAAGGGGTTGCCGTGATTGGTGGTCCCGAGAATCGTGCCGCCGAAACGCAGAATGCCGGTGACGTCGCGCGGCGTCAACACGCGGGTGCGCGACGGGTCGAGCAGGCCGTCGAAGCTGTCTTCGAGGCCGATGACTTCAATGCCGGCGTTGGTGGCGGTCTTCACCACCGCGCGGATGACGGCGTTCAGACCTGGCGCGTCTCCTCCGCCGGTGAGGACGCCGATTTTCTTGACTGGAGGCAACTTAGTAGTCCTTCTTTTGCTGCGTTATTTGATAGTATTGTCGGGTTACTGACCTGTCGGGCGGCTAGCTCAGCTGGGAGAGCGCAGCGTTCGCAACGCTGAGGTCGCGAGTTCGATCCTCGCGCCGTCCACCAACCTTCGCTCCGGTTCTCGCGAAGGTCGCCCACCCTAGCGCGAAGCGCGACGGTGGGCTCCCCGATGACGATTCGCGCTACGGTTGGCAAGCTAGGCGATTCCCCTCAAAGCAACTTCCCCGCTTCATCACGAGTCCTAATAGTATGGGTATCGTGAGGTTGCTCCTAGCGTCTCTCGCTCTCGTGGGCTGCGCTTCAGCCTTGTCTGCCCAGGTGCCACAGGATCCCACGGCACTCGCGGCAAAGGTGCAACAACGCTACAACGCCATCAAAGATTTCCAGGGCGATTTCGTCCAGACCTACGAAGGTGGCGTCTTGCGGACCAAGACCACCGAACGCGGCACCGTGGCCATCAAACGGCCCGGGCGCATGCGCTTCGTATATCGCCAGCCAGAGCGCAAGGAGTTCGTCTCCGACGGCACCCGGCTGTACACCTACTTGGTGGCCGACAAACAGGTGATCGTCAGTCCCGCCCCCGACGCCTCGGACGGGAGCATGCCGGCCCTCTTCCTCGCCGGCCAGTCGGACCTCGCCCGCGATTACATCGCGACCTTCACACCGCTGCCCGGGGCGGCAGCCGGCCTGCTCACGCTGAAGCTCGTGCCCAGGAAGCCGCACGCCGACTACGACTCGCTCGGCATCGGCATCGACCCGAAGAGCCTGCAGATCCAGTTCTTGACCGCCCTCGACAAGCAGGGCGGCCGCTCGTCGTTTGCCTTCAGCAGCCTGAAGGAGAACCGGGGTTTGGCCGATAAAGACTTCGAATTTCGCATTCCACGCGGCGTGGATGTGGTGACCAATGGTGCACGTGTCCAATAGCTCGCTCGGCCGCTCCGCTCGCAGCGCCCTGCTCGTCGCAGTGGCGTTGACCGTGGTTTCGTGCGCCGCCAGCACCGGCTCCATCCGGACGGCTCGCTCCGCTGAGGGTACCCAGAATTACGACGTCGCCGTTGCCGAGTACACCAAGTTGCTCCGCGACAATCCCAACAATCGTGAGGCGCTGCAGGGGCTGGAACGCGCCAAGCTGCGCGCGTCGCAGGACCACTTCAGCAAGGCCCGCCGCCTGTCGGCCACCGGTATTCTCGAAGAAGCCCTGGTCGAGTACCAGCTGGCCGCCGAGCTCAACCCCGGCAACTCCGACATCGAACGCGAGCTGCAGGACACGCGCACGCAGCTGCGCGCCAAGATCGCGGTTCGCGACAACGGCAAGACCCGTCTCGAGTCGCTGATCGCCAGCAGCCTTGAGGCCCCGCTGCCCGGAGCCACCTTACCCGTCGGTGTCAAGCTGCCCGACAGCCTGGTGTTTCGCGACGCCGGCTCCCGAGACGTCTATGCCGCGATCGGCAAGTTCACGAACCTGAGCGTACTGTTCGACCCGACGTTCCGCGATCAACCGGTGTCGGTCGACCTGCGCGGTCTGTCGCTGGAAGAGGCGCTTACCTCCCTGTCGACGACCACCCGCAATTTCTGGCGCGCGACCTCGGCCAACACCATCACCGTGGTGCCAGACACCGCCGCCAAGCGGCGTGAGTACGAAGAAGAGATCGTCCGCACGTTCTACTTGAGCAATGCCGACCTGAAAGAAACCATCGACATGCTGCGCATCGTCGTTGATGCCCGCCGGCTGTCGGCGATTACGGCCACCAACGCCATCACCATCAAGGACACGCCCGAACGCATCACGGCGGCCGGTAAGATCATCACCGCGATCGACAAGGCGCGACCGGAAGTGATCATCGACGTCGAGCTGCTGGAAGTGAACCGGACCCATCTGCATGAGTACGGCTTGCAGATCGCCTCGCCGACATCATCGGCCACAGGTCCCACGGGATTGAGCGGAGCGGCCGATATTAACAAGCCGGGGTTGTCGCTGCGCAGCCTGACCAGCCTGACCCAGGCGGATGTGCTGCTGACCAACCTGCCGTCGCTCTACTACCGGCTCCTCAAGAACGACAGCGCCACGCGCATTCTGGCCAACCCGCAACTGCGCACCTCAGAAGGCATTCCGGCACAGGCCCGATTCGGCGAGCGCGTGCCGGTGCCGGTGACCACGTTCTCTCCCATCGCGGCCGGCGGTGTGCAAACGCAACCGATCACCTCGTTCAACTACGAACCGATCGGCGTGAACATCGACATCACCCCGCGCATGCACCACGACGATGCGGTGACGCTGTCGCTGAAGGTGGAGTTGAGCAGCATTTCCGGTTCGGGGTTTGGTGGCCTGCCGACATTTGGCAGCCGCTCGATCAACACGGTGATTCGTTTGAAGGACGGCGAGACCAACATGCTCGCCGGCCTGATCCGCGACGAGGAACGCACCTCGCTGGCCAGCATTCCCGGGCTCGGCGACATCCCGGTGATTGGTCGCTTGTTCGGCTACAACCGCAAGGAGACGCAGGAGACCGACATCATCCTGACGCTGACGCCGCGGATTGTGCGCGTGCTGAACCTGACGGCCGAAGACCTACAGCCCTTCCGGATGGGCCGCGATGGCGGCGCGCCGATCACCGACATTGCCCCGCTGCCCATTCCCCTGCCGCAACCTCAGCGGCCGCCTGGTGGCGACGAAGCCGGCAGCGCGCCCGCGGCACCGGGCTTCTCACCGGCGGTGCCGTCTGGCGCTGGCCCGTCGTTGCCGGTTCGCACGCCGGCCCCCGTCAAACCTCCCAAGGGGCGGTAGTCGACGTTCGCGGTTCGCCATTCGCGGTTCAGACCTTCGCGACCGAGGCGCCCAGCTTCTGCAAGCGCTCCACCAGCCGGCTGTATCCGCGTTCGACGGTCTCGAGCGGTGCGACCCGACTCTGCCCCTCGGCCACCAGGGCGGCGGCAATTAACGCCATGCCCGACCTGATGTCTCGACTGTCCAGGCTCTTGCCGCGCATCTTGTGCGGGCCGGTCACGATAATTCGATGGGGATCGCACAGAAACAGGTCGGCCCCCATGCCGCTCATCTGCTCCAGCGCAAACAGCCGCAGCTCGTAGAGCCAGTCGTGCACCAGCGTCGCGCCATCCGCTTGCGTCGCCAGCACCGTGACCAGGCTCACCAGGTCACTCGGGAAGCTGGGCCACAGGCCGGTGGTGATGCGACCGGCGCCGACCAGTCGCGAAGCCTCGACGCGAAACACGTCGTTGTCCTGCACGCAGTGCGCGCGCATCTTCGTCAACACCGAGGCCACCACTTCCATGTCGACCGGGCGCGTGCCGCCAATCTCGACGTGGCCACCGGTAATGGCACCGGCCACCGCCCAGCTGCCAGCCTCGATGTAGTCGCCGTAGAGCGTCTTCTCAGCCCCGGATCGCTTGGCGATGCCTTCGACACGAATGGTGTGCGAGCCTTCACCGCTGACGCCGACGCCCATGCCGCGCAGGAACTCGCAGAGCTCCACGACATGCGGTTCGCACGCGGCATGCCGAATCTCTGACACGCCAATCGCCGCCGCGGCTGCCAGCAGCGCGGTCTCCGTCCCGGTCACCGACGCTTCGTCCAGGTAGATCGACGCGGGTTTGAGCCCGTCGGGCGCATCCAGGCAATGGCCGGCCCCCTCGACCAGGTGCGCGCCCATGGCCACCAGCGCCTCCAGGTGCGTCTTGATGGTGCGACGGGCCGGGAAGTCACCGCCAGGCGGCGCGACGATGGCACGTCCGCGGCGCGCCAGCAGGGGGCCCAGCAACAGCACCGACCCACGGAGGCGGCCGACCAACGCGCTGTCGGGCTCGTCCTTTGTGACCTCGATGCAGCGAATCCGCAGCGTGGTACTGCCGATGCCCTCCACCTCGGCGCCGAGGTCGAGCAGCAGCCGCGCCATCACCTCCACATCCGCGATGCGAGGCATGTTGCGCAGCGTGCACCACTCACTGGTCAGCAAGCAGGCAGCCATCAACGGCAACGCCGCGTTCTTGTTGCCCTCAACGTCGATGCGGCCCTCGATGCGGTGCCCGCCTTCAATCACTAGTGTGGACATAGGAATCAGGGATTCAGGGATCGGGGGTCAGGGGTCAGGAAACTCGCCGAGACAGATGATCTCATCTCGCAGCGTCACGCCGAAGCGTTCTTTCACCGCCGCCCGGCACCGTTCGATCAGTGTCTTGATGTCCGCGGCAGTGGCCGTGCCGTCGTTGAGCACGAAGTTCGCGTGCGTGGGCGAGACCCGCGCACCGGCGAGCACGGCGCCCTTCAGTCCCGCGCGATCGACCAGCGCGCCAGCCGACGGCGGGACATCCTCGGGCAAGCGATCGCGCGCCGGGTCGGGGTTCATGAAGATGCAGCCCGCGCTGGGTGACTCGAGCGGCTGCGTCTGCTTGCGAAACGCCAGCGACTGGCGCGCGACCAATCGCAAGGCGGCCGGATCGCCGCCCGGAGTCACTCGGAACGCGACCCACAGCACGATCTCCCCGGTGCGCTTCAAGCGGCTGTAGTCGTAGTCGAACTCCATGCGATCCGCGGGTGCCTGCAGCAAGGCGCCGTCTGGTTTCACCAGCCGAATGCTGTCGACGAGGTCGCCGATGTCGGTCTTCTTCCAGTGCGCGTTGCCATAGATGGCGCCGCCGACCGTCCCCGGGGTACCGGCCCACGCCTCGAGGCCGGCGTAGCCGCGATTGATGGTCCATCGCACGAGCCCATTGATGGTGACCGCGGCGTCAGCGCGGACCAGCCGATCGCCGACCGCGTTCACGGCGCCGCCGCGCGGCCGAAGCACCAGGCCACGGACGCCACGATCCGAAATCAGCACGTTCGATCCACCGCCGAGCATCGTCACCGGTACGCCGGCGGCTCGCGCGATGGCCAGCGCCCGCAGCGTCTCGTCGGCGGTGATCGGCTCGAACAGGAGATCGGCCGGCCCACCCACCTTGAACGTGGTCAGCGGCGCCAGCGGCGCATCGATCTTGATGCGCTCGGCACCGAACGCGGCCACCAACGCCGGGGTTACTGGATTCACGAGACATCCTTCAGATCGGCGTAGCGCAAGAGTTGGCGCTCGCGCGCGATCAACGCGGTCACCGCATCCTGGCGCGTACACAGGATGAACTCAATAAAGTCGCCCGGGGCGAGTTGCCCGGCCAAGGGCAGGTCAGCGGAAATCACGTGGCCAATCTTGGGATACCCGCCCGCGGTCTGGCGATCGGCCATCAGCAGGATGGGCTCACCCGCACCGGGCACCTGGATAGCGCCCATCCCGACGGGTTCGGAGATCAACTCGCCGTCGCGCACGCGCACCAGCGGCGGTCCCTCAAGGCGATAGCCCATGCGATTCGATCGCGGCGACACGCGAAAGCTCACCCCAGACACGGCCTTCAGCGCGTCGGCGTGGAACCAGTGGTCCTGGGGTCCGGCCACCACTCGCAACCGTACGCGGCCTCCGGTGGGCAGGGTCAGGCCGACGGCCTTGCGCAGAGGCCTCGGTGCTTCCTGAGACCGCACGGGCACGCGATCGCCGGCCAGTAGCGCTCGGCCCTCGATGCCTCCCATGCGGCTCACCAGGTGCGTCGCGCGGCTGCCCAACACGGGAGGCGTGAGCACGCCGCCGGCAATCCCGATGTAGGCGCGCGCACCCTGCACGACTCGGCCGAACTTCAGTCGTTGACCGCGCTGGACGCTGAACGACGCTCCCATCGGCACCGGATGGCCATCGCACACGACTTCGAACGACGCCCCGGTAATGGCGATGGTGGTGTCGGCATCAATCACCAGCTCGGGACCGATGAGCGTGACCTCCAGGGTCGCGGCATCGGCGTCATTGCCGACAAGGTGATTGGCCAGGCGATGCGAAAACGCATCCATCGGCCCAGCCACAGGCACACCCACCGCCTGGTTCCCGAACCGGCCGCGGTCCTGGACCGTCGTCAGCAGGCCCGGCTTCACAATCTCCAGCGCCCCCAGGGTCATGGCGTGTGACCGGGAACGGGCACGAACCTGACCAGGTCACCTGGCGCCAACAGGCTGGGCCGCGCGCGGTTGGCATCGAACATCGCGGTCGAGGTCCGGCCAATCAACTGCCAGCCTCCCGGGCTGACGACCGGATACACGCCGGTCTGCCCGCCGGCAATCCCGACCGAGCCAGCCGGCACGCGCTCCCTCGGCACGCGGTGTCTCGGCGTGGCAATGCTCGCGTCGACCTTGCCCATGTAAGCAAAGCCAGGCACGAACCCGAGCATGTAGACGCGATAAATCCGCGCCGCGTGCCGCTCGATCACCTCCGCAGGTGAGCATCCTGCGCCCACGGCCACGGCCTCGAGGTCGGGCCCACCGTCGCCACCGTAGGTCACGGGAATCTCGATGGGCACGCTCGCGGCGGCCGTGTCCGGCTGGTCGACGCTGTCCGCGGCCTCCTGAATCGCGATCACCAATGCGCCGAGGTCGGTCTGCAGGGGATCGAAGTGCACACCCACCGTCGAATAGCCGGGCGCCACATCGCGAACCCCATGCGCAGCTTGCTCGCGCAGCCGCGACGCCAGCGCAATTGCCCGCGCATTCACCAGGGGATCGATCACGGACTCGAACTCGACCAGGAGCATCGAATCACCGCACTCGCGGATCCTCATCGCAAGGCGCTCAGGAGTTTGCCGTGAATGCCGCCGAAACCGCCGTTGGACATCACGACAATCACATCGTCCTCACGCGCCTCTTTCGTCACCGCCTCGACAATGGCATCGACGGTCGGCAAGTGACGAGCGGCGACGCCGCGGCCGCGCAGGTCGTCGACCAGTGCGGTCTCCGACAGACGCTCGTCTTCGGGCAGGCTGGATCGGAAAATCGACGCCAACACGACTTCATCGGCGCCGGCGAACGCCCGCGCGAAGTCGTCCTGGAAGACGCGACGGCACGACGAGGCCGAGCGCGGTTCGAAGATCGCCCACAGGCGGCGCGTGCCAATCGACCGGCGCAAGGCCTTCAACGTTTCGTCCACCGCCGTGGGATGGTGAGCGAAGTCGTCGTAGACCGTGATGCCGCGCACCTCGCCGACCACCTCGAGGCGACGCTTGACACCGGCAAACTGCGACAGCCCGACCCGCAGCGCCTCGAGGTCGAGTCCCAGCTCGACGCCCACGGCAATCGCCGCCAGCGCATTGCGTACGTTGTGCTCACCCAGCATCGACATGCGGAACCGGCCCAGGTCGCGCACGCCGTGCACGACGGTGAACGCGGTATCCGCGCCGCTGACCAGATCCAGCGCCCGCCAGTCGGCGCTGTCGCCCAGCCCGAACGTCTGTACCCGGCTGCGTGCCAGCGGTGCCAGCGCCGCCGCATCAGGGCTATCGATGCCCAGCAGCGTGAGTCCGCTGCGCGGCACCAGGTTGACGAGCCGCTTGAAGGCCAGCCGTACTTCATCCAGGTTCGCGTAGATGTCGGCGTGATCGAACTCGATGTTGTTGACGACCGCGATGTCGGGCAAGTATTTCAGGAACTTCGCCGTCTTGTCGAAGTAGGCACTGTCGTACTCGTCGCCCTCGATCACAAAGGCCTGGCCCTTGCCGACTCGATAGCTGGCGCCCGCGACGCCGAAGTTGCGGGCAATGCCACCGACCAGCACCGTCGGATCGGCGCCGGCTGCGGTCAGCAGCCAACCCGTCAGCGACGTGGTGGTCGTCTTGCCATGCGTGCCGGCAATCACGATCGACTGCGCATCCCACAGCCACTGCTCCCGAATCGCCTCGGGCAGCGAGGTGTATCGCAGGTTACGGTCCAGCACGGCCTCGAGCTCGGCATTGCCACGTGAGATGGCGTTGCCGACCACGACGAGGTCGATGGCGCCGGCCACGTGCTCCGCCCGATAGCCGGAGAGGACCGTGATGCCCTCAGCGGCCAGGAAGTCGCTCATCGGCGGATAGACGTGCTCGTCGGATCCACTGACGTCATGGCCGCCATGCTTGAGCAACGCCGCCAGCGTCGCCATGGCCGTGCCACAGACACCGATTAGATGCATTCTCGCCACTTAGCGCTTCGTCTCGGCGGCGGCGATGGTTTTCAACACGTTGCTATCCATTAGACAACTGCGGCCTCGGTGATGATGACGGCTGGTGCGGCATCGCCGACGATCTCGGCGCGCACGCCGAACGGCAGCGTCCACGTCGCGCCACTGGTATGGCCGGATGGGAAACCGAACAGGACCGGTCCCGGGAACTCTGCGGTGAACTCTCGCAGCACGTCGCGGATGGCCGGGTCGCCGCCAGGCTCGTCGCAGCCGGGGAACTCGCCGAACACCACGGCGCAGGCGCGGCTGAAGATGCCTGCCTGTGCCAACTGCGTGAGCAGGCGATGGATCCGATAGGGGCGCTCGCCGATGTCCTCGAGGAACAAGGCGCACCCTGGCAGGGCGTCGAACGCCCACGGCGTCCCGAGCGACGATGCCAGCTGCGTGATGGTGCCGCCCATCAGCGTCCCGACGGCCCGGCCTGGCCGCAGCACTTCGAGCGTCGCCGGTCGCATCTCCCCCGCCGGTTCCGAGGCCATCATGACGCGGCGAAACGACGCCTCGTCGTAGGCGGACGGCCCCCTCGAAAGCCGGCGATCGACCATCGGGCCATGAATCGCGACCAGGCCATTCAGTTGGTAGAACGACAGGATCGCCGTGATATCGCTATAGCCGATCAGGGCTTTACGCGCGGTGCGCAGCAGAGCGGGGTCGAACAACGGCAACAGCTGCGCGCTGCCGTAACCGCCACGCATGGCAATCAGCGCCGCGATCGACGGATCGGCCCACGCCTTCTGAATCGCTGCGGCACGCACGTGGGCTGGCCCGGCGACGAAGCGGTCTTTCTCGAACACCGACTCGTCGTAGACGGCTTCGAGGCCGAGGCGCGCGAGTTCGGTGACACCGGCGGTCAACTCCTCCGGCGGAAACGAACTGGCGGGCGCCACCAGCGCCACGCGGTCGCCGGACAGCAACCGGCGCAACGGAATCACAGAAAGGCCGCCATTTCGGCGGCGATCATTTGATGCTCGTGATGTCCCAGCACGTCGCGCATCGCGCGGATGCGCTGCGCCGGCCCCGGCCGCTCGCCCATGAGAAACCGCTCCTTCGCTCGTCGCAACCTGGCGAACGCGTCATCGCACCGAGCGGGCGAGATGACACCAGATTCGACCGCCCGCACCAGCGCTTCGAGCGTTCGCGCCTGCAGATCGAGATCGCCGCTGCAGATCAAGATGCCGTCGCAACCCGCGCGAATGGCTTCAACGGCCGACTCCGGCACCGGGTAGCGCGCACTGACTGCCTTCATTTCGAGGTCGTCGCTGAGAATGACACCCGCAAAGCCCAGCTCGTCGCGCAGCAACGCCTGAACCACCTTGGGCGATAACGTCGACGGCCGCTCATCATCGAGCGACGGCACCAGCACGTGCGCGGTCATGATGAAGGCGACCTGCGCGGCGATCGCGGCGCGGAAGGGTTCGAACTCGATGGCTCGCAACCGGTCGGGCGGGTGTTCGACCAGCGGCAGCTCGAAGTGGGAATCGGTCGCCGTGTCGCCGTGACCCGGGAAATGCTTGCCGCAGGCGGCGACGCCAGACTCCTGCAGCGCTCGGATGATCACCTGACCCAGGCGAGCCACGTCTTCGGCGCGCTCCGCCAGTGCGCGATCGCCGATCACCGGGTTCTGCGGGTTGGTGTGAATGTCGAGCACCGGCGCGTAGTCGAGCGTGATCCCCACTGCGCGCAACTCGCCGGCCAGCGCCTTGGCAAAACGCGCGGCCAGGGCCTCGCCTTCCTTGCCGGCCCGACCCAGCGTGGCCATGGGCGGCCAGGTCGTGAACGGCTCCTTCAGGCGAGCGACGCGGCCCCCCTCCTGATCGACGCTGACCCACGCCGGCATGGTGCGCCCCAGCGGCTCGCACTCGGCCGCCAGCTCGGCCACCTGCTCAGGCGCCTCGATGTTGCGGCTGAACAGGATCACACCGCCCAGGTCGAACTCCCTTGCCAGCGATCGCAGCTCCACCGGCATGGTGCGGTCGGGAATGCTCCCGATCAGGAATTGTCCGAGGTCGTGTCGCGTGGCTAAAGGCATACCGGTATGGGAATTATAATTGCGTCGTGCGAATCTCAGCGTCGGCGCCGACACGAATTGATCTGGCCGGTGGCACCATCGACATCTGGCCGTTGTACCTGTTTCATGCTGGCGCCCAGACCTTGCACGTCGCCATCAGCTTGCGCGCGCACGCGTGGATCGAGGCGCGGCCTGACGATCGCATTGAGCTGATCTCCGAAGACACCGACCGCATGGTCAACCTGCCGGCGGATCAGCTGCGCACGGACGACACCTTGCCCCTGCTGGGGCGGCTGGCCCATCGCTTTGGCGCCCGCGGCTTGCGTCTCACCACCCGGGGCGAGTCACCGGCCGGCGCCGGCATCGCCGGCTCCTCAGCACTGAACATTGCCATTTGCGGCGCCCTGGCCCGGTTCACCGGCAAGAACCTCGACCCAGAGGCGTTGATGGAGATCGCCAAGGATGTCGAAGCCCAGGTGATTCACGTCCCGACTGGCCTTCAGGACTACCGGCCTGCCATGTATGGCGGCATCGCGGCACTTGAACTGACAGCCGGACGCCCCACCCGCGTCGCCCTCGACGTCGATCCGGACGCGCTGCAGCAGCGCCTGGTGCTCTGCTACACCGGCGAACCGCGCAACTCGGGCACCAATAATTGGGACATCACCTGTCTCTTATACACATCTCCGAGCCCACGAGACTAAGGCGAATCTCGTATGCCGTCTTCTGCTTGAAA
>ENA-ORBV01002169-ORBV01002169.1-microbial-mat-metagenome-genome-assembly--contig:-NODE-2169-length-42000-cov-5.012475_pt1 | contig 42000 bp, 42 predicted proteins | sample MGYA00237777_ERZ505514 | MGnify/ENA primary metagenome ERZ505514 (study PRJEB26160, sample SAMN06269048) | microbial mat metagenome | isolation source: Oligotrophic lake microbial mat | place... | reverse complement strand
ACAGATAGTCGATCAATTCTTGGTGCTTGTTGGCAGTTCTGTCTGGCGGGAGAGTAGCAAGGCCGCAGAATGGCGCAAGGATTTGGCAGCCGGCAAGGAAGTCCTCTTGCCCAAATACAATGGGGTTAACTAAACCTGATGCTCAGGGTGAGTGCAGCCCTTGAACTCGGGCATGGGTTTGGCAGCGTCCCAGCCAAGCTCGGTCATGAGACCTTCCTTGGTGGAATAGTATGCATCCACTGTCGCGTCTTTGAGGGTCTTGAAAAAAGCACCCTTGGCGGCTAGCTCGGTCATCACGGCAGCCTGATCGCTTTCGCTCAGATCCGCATATTCCTTCTTGTACAACTTCTTCGAGACTGCGCTTACCTCGACCAGGCCCTTGCGCCAAGCCATCTGCTGAGGCTTACGACTGGCAAGAGTTTCATCGATAATTTCGTGCACCTTCGCATCCACTGCGCCCGGTGTCTTGGTGCGTGGAAGGATCGTCTCAGCTAGTGCACCGACGGTTTTCAGTTCGGCAGCGGTAAACACTTTGGGACTGTAAGATGCGGCAGAACTCTCTGCGGGGGCCTGTTCGTAGTGTGAGTGGACATGAGGCTTTTCATCGGCTGCGATAAGCGTAGTGGCACCGGCAATGCCTACAAGAATCTCTCTGCGGGAATTCTGCATTTGGACTGGATTGTATCAAAGACATTCAATCACAGTGATAATCCAAACCATATCTTCACTAGACCGTGTGGCTCACCTGCTTCAGAGTTTCCAGCTTCGCCTTGGCAGCACCGCTGGCAATCGCCGAAAAGGCTTTTCCAACCCCAGCCTTGAAGTCAGGCACGAGGCCTGCCGCATACAGCGCCGTTGACGCATTTACAAGAACGATATCCATCTTGGCGCTTGGGTTGGTTTCGAGAATACTCAAAATATCAGCGGCAGATTGTTCTCCACTCGAGGCATAGAGTTCATCGACAGAAGCCACGGGCACACCAAAGTCTTCCGGCTTGATCGCACGGCGAGTGATCGAAGAGCCCTCAACCTCATAGATCATGCTGCGACCCGTGGTCGTAACTTCGTCCAAGCCATCCTCACCGTGCGCAATGATCGACTTCATCGTGCCAAGTTGAGACAGTGCCTGAGCCATAATCCGCGCTGCCTCAAAATTGGGAGCCCCGATCAGTTGGTGCTGCGCCCCGGCCGGGTTAGAGAGCGGACCAAGCAAATTGAACACGGTACGCATCTTCAACTCACGGCGCGCAGCCGAAGCATACTTCATCGCCGGATGCACGTTGGGCGCATAGAGAAACGCAATCCCGGCTTCTGCCAGGCACTTCGACATTTGCTCAGGCGTGAGATCCACCTTGACGCCAAGAAGTTCCAGCACATCGGCACTGCCCGTATGAGACGAGAACGCGCGATTGCCGTGCTTGGCAACATGAACCCCACAAGCGGCAACCACAATGGCCACAGCAGTGGAAATATTAAACGTCGAGAGTCCGTCGCCTCCCGTACCGCAGGTATCGAGCACGATAGCGCCTTCTGGCGGCGTCACATGACTCACCTTGGCACGCATCGACTCAGCAAAACCGGTGACTTCATCGACACCATCGCCCAGTACTTTGGTCGCCGCCAAAAATGCGGCAATCAGCGGAGTGGAGATCTCTCCGCTCAGCATTGCGTCCATCGCGTCACGGGCTTCTTCACGGCTTAGGGCCTTGCGGGCACAGACTTTATGAAAGTGATCTAAAAAGGGCATGATAAACTTAAACGTTCCAGCAGTCCCCAGCATAGGACAGATCCAATGAAAATCCATGAACATCAGGCCAAGGAAATCTTGGCCCAATACGGAGTCCCTGTGCCGAAAGGCATTGTGGCCTACTCTGTCGACGAGGCTGTCAAGGCAGCCGAAACGCTAGGCGGCGGTGTCGTCGTCAAAGCACAGATCCACGCGGGCGGCCGCGGCAAGGGTGGTGGCGTCAAGCTTGCCGCCAACGCCGCTGAATGCCGCGAAAAGGCCGAAAAAATACTCGGCATGACACTTGTGACACATCAGACGGGCCCCGAGGGCCGTGTGGTGGAGCGCCTGCTCATTGAGGAACAGCTCCCGATTGACCGCGAATTTTACGCGGGAATCGTGCTCGACCGTGCGATCGGCAAGCTTGTCTTTATGGCGTCTAGTGAAGGCGGCATGGACATCGAAGAGGTGGCCGAAAAGACACCCGAAAAGATTTTGAAGGAAACCATCGAACCCGGAATGGGCTTGCAGCCTTTTCAAGCGCGTAACCTCGCCTTCGGGATCGGCATTCCAACTACCAGCATCAACGCAGCGGCAAACGCGATGATCGCCCTGACCAAGGCCTATGAAGATATCGACGCTTCGCTAGCCGAAATCAATCCTCTGCTCTTGACCAAGGATGGCCGCATCGTTGCCCTCGACGCGAAGATCGCAATCGACGACAACGCCATGTTCCGCCACAAGGACAAAGCCGGGCTTCGTGATTTGAACGAAGAAGATCCGCTTGAAGTCGAAGCTTCGAAGTTTGGTTTGAACTACATCAAGCTCGACGGCACAGTAGCTTGCATGGTGAATGGTGCCGGCCTCGCGATGGCCACCATGGACATCATCAAGTACGCCGGCGGTTCACCCGCCAACTTCCTCGATGTCGGCGGTGGCGCCAATCAGGAACAGATCCGGAATGCTTTCCGAATCTTGCTGAGCGATCCAAGCGTGAAAGCAATTCTGATCAACATCTTCGGCGGCATTCTGCGCTGCGACACACTCGCTAACGGAGTCGTTACAGCGGCTCGTGAACTTAACGTGCAGATTCCGATCGTGGTGCGCATGGAAGGGACCAACGTCGAACTGGGTAAACAGATTCTGCGTGAGTCTGGATTAAACTTTGGCCTTGCCGATGGCATGAAAGACGCCGCGGAGAAAGTGGTAGCACTCGCAAAATGAGCGTACTTGTAGATAAAAACACACGCCTGATTGTGCAGGGCTTTACGGGCAAGGAAGGCAGCTTCCACGCCGAACAGGCAATTGCCTATGGCACAAACGTAGTTGGCGGCGTCACCCCCGGCAAGGGTGGGTCAAAGCACCTGGATCGCCCCGTATTCAATACGGTGGCAAAAGCGGTAAACGAAACCGGCGCGAATGCGACCGTCATCTTCGTACCGCCTCCTTTTGCCGCCGACGCTATTCTCGAAGCACACGCAGCCGGCATCGCATTGGTGGTCTGCATCACCGAAGGCATCCCGGTTCTCGACATGGCAAAAGTCTGGTCCATCATCAAGGGCGGCGCAACACGTCTGATCGGCCCGAATTGCCCCGGCGTCATTTCGCCCGGCAAGTGCAAGATCGGCATCATGCCGGCGCATATCCACCTTGAAGGCCGCGTTGGCGTCATCAGCCGCTCGGGCACTCTCACCTATGAAGCCGTCGGTCAGCTGACCGGCCTCGGAATTGGCCAGAGCACCTGCATCGGCATCGGTGGCGACCCGATCATCGGCACAAACCACATCGACGCACTCGAGCTTCTAAACAACGACCCCGACACCGACTCAATCATCATGATCGGCGAGATCGGTGGCGATGCCGAAGAGCGTGCTGCAGGCTTTGTGAAGGCCAACGTAAAGAAGCCGGTTGTCGGCTTCATCGCTGGACAGACGGCTCCTCCAGGACGCCGCATGGGCCATGCAGGTGCAATTATTTCCGGTGGAAGCGGCAAGGCAAGCGACAAGATGGCCGCAATGGAAGCTGCTGGAATCACCGTCTGCCAGACGCCCGCCGATCTCGGAAGCACCATGAAGCGCCGGATGCAGGAAGCCGGACTGCTCAAGTAATCAGTTAAGGATTTATGGAACAAACATTCGCAATCATCAAGCCGGACGCCGTAGCTAAAAATCAAATCGGCGACATCCTGGCAGTAACCGAAACGGCCGGATTCAAAATCAAGGCCCTGCAGATGACACACATGACCCGCAAGATGGCCGAAGGCTTCTACGGGGTTCACCGGGAACGCTCTTTCTTCGGTGAACTCGTAGAGTTCATGACCGAAGGCCCTTGCGTACTTCTCTGCCTTGAGCGCGAAGACGCCGTCGCCAAGTGGCGTGAAACGATGGGAGCAACCAACCCGGCCAATGCGGCCGAGGGGACGATCCGCAAGCGTTTCGCCGAGAGCGTCGGTCGTAACTGTGCCCACGGCAGCGACAGCAAAGAGAATGCAGCTATCGAACTGGCATTCTTCTTCGCTGGCAACACCTTGGTCTAATCCCGTATATGAAAACAAGAGACTGGCTGGCCTTCGGGTCAGCCATTTTTTTGGCCCAAATTCAGCCGGTCGGCCGCTAACCCAAATGCAGGTGTAGTTCGCTTCTATTGGGGTGGCTGTACGAGTGAGGATTCGAATGAGCGCAAGCTGGCTTCGATCTCTTCTCGGAGGAGACTCGTGGAGCCGGAGCTTGACTCGCCGATTCGGTTGAGCGCTTTTTTGGAGGCCTCGATTGCTTTCTGCATCTGCGCTTTTTGCTTGAAGTTCTGCGCCTCTGACTGAAGCACCGCAGCCTCGGCATAGGCAAGCACTTCCTTCATCGGCGGATCGACTGACGCTTCAATCCGCATAGCCTGCTCAAACGACTCAAGCGATTGATCGCGTTTGCCTAGGCGAGACTGCAGAACACCATGCTTCCTTAACGTTGCGGCAAGAAGTGGCCGTGAATCCTTGGCAGGATCCAGCTTGCCGAAGACCTGAAGCATTTCATCGAGAACGGATCCTGAGGCAAGATCCAGGGCATCCACTTCAGCCACGGCAGTCTTGTAGGCGAGGATCGATTCTGCAATTTGACCTAGTCTTCTCAGCGTACTTGCATAGCGAAGCCGCGTCTGGATTCGAAGCTTATCAATCTCGGGTTTCGATTCCAGTCCCGCAAGAATACGAAGGCCATCCTGACAATCTGACAGCGATTCCTGCAACTGGTTGGTGAGAGAATATGCTGTGCAGAGATTCGTTTTGGCCAAAGCAACTAACCGCAACGATTGAGGTGAAGCGGCTACGCGGTTGGCTGCGGCAAGAGAATCCTGGTAGGACTGGATGGCAGCCGGGAATTGCGATGCTTTGAGATATCCATTGCCCAGCAGCCGATGCGTTTCTGCAAGACGCATCGTGGCTTCCTGCTTCGCCTTTGGCTCGCTGCCAAGGCGCATCCGAATTTGCAATGCCTGAATCAATGCAGGCATCGCCAAAGCAGAAGCTTCACGGTCATCGTCAAATAGCGAACCCATGATCTCTGCACTCTGCTCGTATGCACTGGCTAAATCCTCCTGAAGTGAAGAATCATTCCCCGATTTTCGCGACAGCGCCTCCAGATGTTTGAGGGCGGCAAGCACCGCCTGTGTACGCGCGGGCCCCGAACCTGGCACATCCTTTAGGCTCTCATTGACATCGACGAGAATAGAGGTCGCAAGGGACCTGACACTTTGGTAGCGCGTCTCCGCCGAAGAAGTTTGAGCCTCGGCTCGCCGTCGTTCAGTCAATGCTTCTTTTGACCGCTGCTCAGCAACCAGCCGTTGTCTTTCGGCTTGGGATTGCGCATCCAGGGCAATCTGCCTTTGCTCAATGGCATGCTTGCGCTGGGCTTCGGCGATGGCACGTGCCTCGATTGCTTCAATCCGCTCGGTCTGGGCGATGCGTGCCTGGTTGAGCGTGCTAATGGTTCCCGCAGCAGTAGAGAGCAGAACCATCACAGTAGCACCAGCAACTAGCTGGTGCCGGCGAGCAAACTTCCAGACGCGATAGCTCCAGTTGTCAGCTTGCGCCAGAATCGGCCTGCCACTAAGATGCCTTTCAATATCTTCGCTAAATTGAGCTACAGAGCTGTAACGTCGCCCGGGCTCTTTGGCCATCGCCTTGAGAATGATATTGTCCAAATCACCCCGAAGTTTTCTTTTTAGGGCCGGAGGAGCAACTGAGCTTGGCCTCGGCACTTCGCTGTCCAGCACGGCCTGCAGGATATCTGGCACTGCCTGTGAGGTAACCCGGTAGGGCCGCCTTCCGCGCGTGAGTGAATGAAACAGCAATACGCCGAGGGAATAGACGTCAGAAGCTGTTGAGATCGATTCACCGCGAATCTGTTCTGGACTGGCAAATTGGGGAGTCAAACGAACAGCTACAGTTGCGGTATCGTCTCGACCGGGATTGAGAACCTTGGCGATTCCGAAATCAAGCAGCTTTACGTCGCGGGCTTCAGTAACCAGGATGTTGGATGGCTTCAGATCGCGATGAACAATCAGATTTTGGTGAGCGAATGAAACAGCAGACGCAATACAGAGAAAGATTTTGAGGATTTCTTCAACGGTAGCGTTATGGTTCTCGATGTATTGATCCAGTGGCTGCCCGTCAACAAACTCCATAATCAGGTAAAGAAGCCCATCATCGGTGGAACCTCCATCCAGCAGCCTCGCGATATTGGGATGCTCCAGTTGCGCGAGGATCTGCCGCTCACGGCGAAACGAATCCAGCGCAGCTTCGGCCAGCACAGCGCCGGAAATCAACTTGATCGCAACCGTCTTGTGGAAGGCCTCATCGGCTCGAGTGGCCTGGTAGACCGCTCCCATCCCGCCACGTCCGATCTCTTTGACAATCGAATAAGCTCCAAAGCGCCTCCCGGTAAAATCCATAGGAGCGATCTGGCTCCAGATCCCGCCATCCTGTTCAAAAAAAGCAGACGGTCCCTCGTGGGCAAGAAGGAGACAGCGAAGTTCTGCATAAAGCAACGGAGAGCGGAATTGCAAGTCGCGAAGAAAATGCGCCCGGTCTATAGGCGACAGATCAATTGCCTGATCAAAGAGAGAGCGTAGATTTGCCTTCGGTGCCGGGTGCATGAAATTCGGATCTACTCTTATCCTATAGTTGGAATTTATGGAAGAACACGCAGAGCCCGGAGAAGTTACGCAATTATTGATTGACTGGCGAGAAGGACGAGAAGAAGCGGGAGGCGAAATCATCTCGCTGCTCTACCGCGAACTCGAACGCATGGCCGGCTCCTATCTGCGCAACGAACGCAGCGGACACACCCTCGAACCCGCTGGCCTGGTAAGCGAATTGTACCTTCGCATGATGAAGGGCGCGGTGGTCAGCTACCAGGACCGGGCTCACTTCTTTGCCGTCGCTGCAAGGCAGTTGCGAAGAATCCTGGTGGATTATGCTCGCAAACGCAAAGGCCGCGGAGACGAACGCTTCTTCATCACTCTAAGTGGTCTCGAAGAAAATGCCGCCGGCATGAAGGCCGAAGACGTCGAAGCACTTGAGGACGCGATGAATGAACTGGAAAAGCTGGATGAGCGTGCCCACAAAGTCGTGGAACTACGCTTCTTTGGCGGCTTGAAAGAAGACGAAGTGGCTGAACTTCTCGGCCTCTCGCGTACGACAATGAAGAGAGACTGGGCCTTTGCCCGGGCCTTTCTGATTTCAAAAATGGGAGCGAAGTAGAAAATGAAAAAGCTGGCAATTCTTTTGGTGTTGGGGCTCACTGTCTTCGCAGAAAAGAAACCCCGCGAAAAGATGCCAGCCTTCAGGGCCAAAAGCATGAAGGGCGAGAGCCTCAACAATGAAGCACTTGCTGGCAAGCCTGCCTTAATTCAGCTCTGGGCCACCTGGTGTGGGTATTGCCGCAAGGATCAACCCATCGTTGAAAAGCTTGCCAATGAATTTCGCGATAAAGGGCTAGTCGTCGTTGCGGTCAACGTCGGCGAGGCTCGCCTGAAGGTGGAAGCCTACCTTAAAGAGAATCCCCGCCCTGGCGTGAAACACGTACTCACGGAAGACACCAGCCTCCCCGGCTTGATCGCCCCACAGGGATTTCCCTTCTACGTCCTGCTCGACAAGGACGGCAAGGTAGCGGGTGTCCAGGCCGGGTCGGGTGGCGAGCCCAGCCTGAGGGAAATGCTGACCGAAGTAGGTCTCGGATCGAATTAAGCTAACGGCGCAAACGATGCTTGCGTGAGAGCGGCTGAAAGCCTGATGACTTAGTAGAAAGCCATGTTGCAAATTTGGCAACTTCAGTGTGGGATCGCAATGCCTCTATCGAATTGTAGGATTGCTCAAGCTCCTTCTCAGAAAATACGGAATGGACAAAAGAATGACAGGCCTTGCAAAGCAGCGCGATGCGGGTAAGGCCTTCTTCTTTGGTGTGATTGCGAGTGAACCTGGGCTTGTTATGGCGGGATTGTGGAAGCAGATGATGGCGGGTGAGCGGTGTATCGGGGCGTCCGCAAATAGCACAAGGTGGCATCTCTAATTAGAGGATGCCACCTTGTGTTTTCGAGTTGGATTAAAACTACGGCTTGAGGTCAGGTTCCTGGATGAAGGTGGCCCACTCTTCGGTCCAGTCAAAATCACCAATCCCGCCAATCCAGGTGGCCCACTGGTCGAAGAACCCATCGTCTGGGGGCTGCAACCAGCTGGCACGGAAGATCGGCGAGCCGATCTGGCCGCGCAAGTCGGGGTTCGAATATTCGAGCGGATTACGCAAGAGTGGGTTAGCGATCAGGAAGAGCCGGGCGGCCGGTGTCAGGTGAGCACGGAAATCAGCCGCAACCTGACTATCGAAAGTATTCATTGCCGGAGTAGCCGCCGAGGTGCCGTTGTTCCAGCTCAGGATACCGGTGGCGGAGAAAGCGCCAGAGGCGATGTTGGGCTGGATTGAATCGGCGATGTTTGCGCCACCGAATGTCCGGGTGGTCCAGTTGAAGCAGAGCATGTTGTTGAAGCTGCCGGCAGAACCGCGACGGAAGTAGAGGCAGGGCGCATCGGCTTCGTCAAAGCCTGCGGCGTTAGAGCCGATGAAGGTGAAGTTGTACATCGTGGGGTTACCGAGCGGGCGAGCGGCGAAATCGCGCTCGTAGTTGTCGCTTTCGATACCACGGTTGGACCGGTCAGAGTTGGCGACAAATACACCGTGCTGCACACGGCCGCGATAGCCAAGCTGCACGTCGACGTAATCGTCGGCGCCGTAAGTTCCAACAAGGTACTTGGCATCGTTGATGCCACCGAACCATTCAAAGCTATCGTCAAAGCCGTAATGGGCCTGAAGAAATTCAGACTTTGTTGCCGTGCCACATGCTCCCCAGGTGAAGGAGTTACTTTCTTCGTTCGGGCGAATAAGAGCGCCGGCAAATTCGACACGGACATACTTCAGAGCACCACAATCGTGGGCGTCATCGGTGCCGCCATAGTTGCCGTCGTCACCGTCCGATACGCCTTCGATCGGAAGTGAGCCGCTTACGTCGTTGATACGGGCCTTGCCCAACATGGTCAGACCACCCCAATCGCCGCGCTGACGGCTACCCACAGGCTGCGAACTCGTCATGATGATCGGCTGGCTGCGGGTGCCTTGGGCGACCAGTCGACCTGCCGTAGTGATCAGAAGAACACTGGCTGGCTGTGAACCGGGAGCGCCAATCACGACAGTGCCGGGCTCGATCGTGAGCGTTGCGCCACCGCGAACCCGCGTTACACCGCTCAGACGATAGGCCTTATCGCTGGTCAGTGTGCGGCTGGTAGTGATGTTAACTGGCAAGTTCTCAACATCGCTAACAACAGCGATCTTCCAGTAAGCGCTTTTCACTACACGCGTACCCGTGTAGTCGCGAACCTGAACGACAAGAGTGTGCATGCCGGGCTCATTAGGCACGGCAACCGAAGAGGAAACGAGTGCGCCACCGGCACCAACCAGGATCTGTTTATTCCATTCAGGCAAACGCGTGATCTGAAAGCCCTGATCGGGAGTCCTGCCAAAAATATCCGTGACAGCGCTGGTGTTGCCAGGTAGATAAAACTTGGCTCCAGTCTTGTTGTACTGGCGGTAAGCAACTACCGTGTACGGATAAATGTCGCTATTCGACTTCATCGTGGCGCGGATCGTAATGTTGTCTCCAGGACGGAAAACATAGTCCGATTCCCCGGCGCGCCGGTTGTTGTTTGTGGCCCAGATCCAGAACGAAGCTGATGTATCGATCTGGCTGACCCCCGCCAACTGGCGCTGTGCTTCCTCAGCACTGAGGAAAGGGTTGCCGTTTGACTTTGAGTCGGCTGAGTATGCACTGATGGCGGCTAGGCCAAGTGCAAATGTTGCGAGAAGATTTTTTCTCATTGCTGCTCCAGAAGTTCCTGACTTGATTTAGAAAAAGGTGTAACTAGTGCCAATGGTGAAGGTGCGGCCAATACGGAAGGCCCTCACCAGAATGTCCGACTGCTTGTATTGGTAGTAATTGTCAGAAAGGTTTTCAGCGCTAAAGCGCATATTCCACTTTCCGTCTTCCTTGATGTTGTATTGATAGACGAAATCAAGGAATGTGTTGCGCTCCTGATAGATATCAGGGAGGCGGAAAGCTCCCACGTCGGTGATGCGACGGGAAACTGAATTTGTGTAAAAGCGAGCAGAAGATCGCAACTGGGGTCGAGTCCACTCTGCGATCCCATTTACGATATAGCGGGACTGACCAACGAGCGGACGGTTGCGGCTGGTCAATTGAGGGAAACGGTCGACCGGGATGTCAACGCTGGAATCGACAAAGGTGAAGTTGGACTGAACCGCAAAATCCTTGAGCTTCTTTGAGAAGCGCGACAAGTTGTAACGCCATTCGAGCTCGATGCCCTGATTATTCGCCCCATCGACGTTGATAAAGCTTTGGCGCAGTTCCGATGCCGTCGGGCTGTAGATCTGTTCGATCGGATTGGTGAATTTCTTGTAGAAGTAAGATGCGGCAATAACTTGATTGCCCCCGGGAAAGAATTCCCAGCGGAAGTCCAAGTTGTCGATGAGCGCACGAGTCAAATTGGGGTTACCTACAGTCGAGTAACCACCGACAATGTTGGTGAATTCGAAGGGCGAGAGTTCGCGGAAGTCGGGACGGTTCACTGTGCGCGAATAACCACCGCGGAGATTTTGCCGCTTGCCAAGGGCGTAGATCAGATTGAATCCCGGCAAAGCGTCCCGGTTCTTCAGCGTGGCCGTGCTGGGGCGAGCGTTGGGGATGAGCGGGTCCAAAGTGATGACGTCAATGTTGGCATCTTCCATGCGGACACCGGCAACCAGGCGCCACTTGGCTCCAATATTGAGATCCACCATCGCAAAGGTTCCAAGCACATCCATGGCAGCTTCGTACTTGTCAGTACCGCGAGTGACTTCACGGATGGCGAATCCATCTGGCCGAATATTCTGGGTGCTCAGAATCTGGTTGGTTGGGAGCGTGAAATCAAGAGTATTCAAGCGTACCGGCTGAAAGCGAAAGCGGCGGCTGTCGAAATCACGGCGGCGGAAGGTGCCCCGGAAGCCAGCCTTGAGAAGTCCGCTGAAACGCCCTTTGAAGAATGGGATACCCCAATCGGCCTGCGGCTCGAAAATGTTGTCGTTGAGCTTGTTGAAGAAACGGAAGCCGGAATCCCCCAGATTCAGGAAGTTGAACGGATTCGTTGTACCCGTCTCGCGTCCACGGATAACCTGGCGAAGGTCGGGCTCGTCGCGCTTGGAATTGGAATAGGTGAACTGCCAGTGGAAGATGCTGTTCTTCAACTTCGCGAAAGCATGTTCGCCTTCGAGGCTGGTGGAAAGCAAGGAGCGCTCCACAAAGCGGAAGCGAGTGTCGAGGACGTCGTTGCCGATACCACCGTTGAGGCCCGTAAACTGCCGCACCTCCTTGTCGCTGTCACGAGTAAGCGTATTGCGGAACAGGATTTTAGAAGCCGGTGTGAGGCGATAGGCAAGGTTGAAGACGCCTGCCATTCGAGCAGATTCATTGTCGACGTTGAAGTCGTCGTATTGCGAGAAAATCGCTGGCTTGCCGCCACCTGAGTTGACCAGAAAGCGCTGCAGTTGAGGGGTTCTCGTTGGCTCGTTGGCAAAGGTAAACGCTGTTACGATTCCAAGCTTGCCGTACGTATTTCCAGCTACAACAGAATAGGTCTGCTTGGGACGAGCGGAAGCTTGTTGTTCAGGTTCGTAGTCGACCGGAAAGGATTGTCCAAAACTCTGAAACTGTTGATCGGAGAACTGGCCCACAAACAGACGCTTATCCGTGGGGATGATCGAAGGCAGCGCCCGAGAACCTTTTCCGAAGCCGAAGAAATCGCCCGAGCCTCCTTTGAAAGTATTGAACTTGCTAAAGGTGCTCTGTGTGTTGAAACCATAATTTACCGACACCTGCAACACCTTCTGCGTCGGAAATTCGACCGTGTTCATTTGCACCAGGCCACCGGAAAACTCACCGGGCAAGTCGGCCGAATAGGTCTTTATCACCTTGATGTTGTCGATCAGGTTGGCCGGGAAGAGATCGAGCGGAACTACGCGGCGCTCGGGTTCCGTTGTGGGGATGATCGCGTTATTCAACATGGTGGCTGAATAGCGCTCACCAAGACCGCGAACAAATACAAAGCCATTGTCGACAATCGATATGCCGGTAACTTTTTCAAGAGCACCCGCTGCATCTGATGCGGTGGAGTTCTTGATGTCGTCTTTAGAAATCGAGTCGGAAACAGTAGCGGAGAGCCTTCGTTCAGAAAGGATTGACTCTGCGTTAGACTCGATTGAGCCAATCTTCTCGTTGACTTCTACAGTAGTTACGGCACCCACTTGCTGCATGACGGTAGAAGCATCAACTGTCTCTCCAGCCTTCACTTCGACATCCGCAATCGTGGTCTCCATGTGGTTAGGCCCGGTGTACCGGATCTTATACTTGCCTGCCGTCAGGCTGAGAGTGTACTTGCCGTCGGGATCGGTGATGACGCGAGAATCGGCAATACCATCGATTACGATCTGAATATTGGGAATGGGTCGCCCGTTGACTGCGTCAAATACGGTGCCCGAAACGGTACCCTTCGTAACAGCCGCAGGCTGCTGAGCAAAACAGAGGGACGCAAGAAACAGGGTTGCGACCTGATAGAAAGAAGTTTTCATTGAAATAAGTTGTTTTTTAAGTTGTTATTGGATCCAGACAGAAACCGAGTTGGAGGCGATACCGCCAACCGTGATGAAGACTGGAGTTTGCCCAGTTACGAAGGCTTGGTCGGGAATAACTACATTGACCTGGCAGATGCCTGGGAACTGAGGATGGGCACCAGAAAACTGCACAACCGCTGGAAGGTTTGCAACGAAGGCTTCTGTCCTGGCAATCGCTGGAGACAATGCCGTCGGCGCAAGCCCGTCGGTAGTAGCGGGGCCCGTGCGACCGCAGCCAGTGGCATAGATCTGGATAATTTCACCACGTCCTGCGCGGCTACCCTGATTGTTGATAGCGAAATTCTGATTTTGAACGATCCCTTGTGAAGTCGGAGTCGTATCGCTGGAGGCCATGGCTGGGAAGACTTCCCAAATGTTGACAGACCCGCGGGCGATCACTGTGCTGCCATTGAGCACTTCAACCGCTTGTGCGCCGCTTTCAGTTGCGTTTGGTACAACGAAGTTGATCTGGCCGGAGGATACAAAGTAAAGTGGCGCCGTTCGGTTGTTGATGCGAATGCTGATGCCGGCCAAAGCGGTGGGAAGCGGAGAGGGAGTAGAGGTAGCTGTTGTCGTAACAGTCCCAAAAGTTCCATAGGCACTAGCAATCGAGCCAGGGGCGATCGGTGCAGATGCGTTAAAGCCGGAATAGTTGATGACGGCAACTTGCGAAACTTGAGCAAGTACTGAGATGGCAGTCGAGGCCACGAATAGGACGGTTCGGATGATGGGGTTCATGAGGGCTCCTGGGGAGTACAAACGACTCCAAGGTTAGCCACTGCCCATAACAGCACCATGAACAATAGATTACATTTCCATGACGAAATGAGTAATTGGTTACAGTTCTGTTTCGACGGATAAATCCGTCATGTGATCGTCATAAAGAGCCGGAAACCAATATCGAGTCCGGTTACAAAACGAACACACCGTAAGCATCAATGGAACTTCGATCAGTACCCCTACAACTGTCGCAAGCGCGGCGCCAGAGTCTGGACCGAAGAGTGCAATGGCGGTGGCAACTGCAAGTTCGAAAAAGTTGCTCGCACCGATCAGCGCCCCGGGTTTGGCGCTGCCTCGGGATTCGACAATCGCCGTAGTTTCACTTCTCCGATAGCGACAAATTCGAGCGTTGGAGCTTCATCGAGATTCGAGGCCGGATCCGTGCTGACCAGCTGCACCTTTTTGCCTTGACCGGCTAAAGCAACCGTAGTTGCACAAGCGAGCGTTGACTTGCCAACTCCACCCTTACCCTAAGTAGAATAATACGTTTTGGCTTAGCTATAGTCTTGCCGAAGCTGACCATTAGCAACATCCAGTGTTGCCATGTAAATGTAATTCCAGCGCTGGAAGACCTGCACTTATTCCTCCCCAGCGGGCGAATGTGTTGCAAATGGGATAATTGCCTTTGGTGACGACAACTCCGTTGACCAGAATCATAGGCAAGCAATCGGTACCGTCAGCGGACAAGGCTGCCTTTACATTTTCATTCCCTGCAAACGCCTGTTGAACAACACATCGCCGGATCAACAACATCCATGATTGTCTTCACCGGTGCGGGGCCCACACCAGGCTTCTGGGCACGCACAAACATGCTGGCAAATTTGCCGTCGATGGCAGCGCCGAACGAGTCAACATCGAGGCCACTGCTCTGCAGAAAAGCCTTGGCGTCCTCAATCCGGTAAACCCGCGTAGGCTCAAGGTCGATCTGCTCAAAACCAGCCGTTGCCAGTTTGGTTTTGTATTCTTGCTCTTCCATCGCACCGGCAACACACCCGATCCACAATTCGACATTCCTTCTCACTTCAATCGGCATCTCCCCACGCACCACTACATCGGAGACAGCAAAGCGGCCGCCGGGCTTCAAAACGCGAAACGCTTCTTGCAGCACCTTGGCCTTGTCTGCAGATAGATTGATCACACAGTTCGAAATGACGACATCCACCGAATTGTCAGGAAGCGGGATGTGCTCGATCTCGCCCTTTAAGAATTCGACGTTTTCGATCCCAGCCTTCCGCTGATTCTCTCGGGCCAAAGCAAGCATCTCATCGGTCATGTCCAGACCAAATGCCTTGCCCGTCGGGCCAACTCTTTTTGCTGAGAGCAGAACGTCGATACCGCCGCCAGACCCAAGATCGAGGACAACTTCACCGGGCTTGAGCTCAGCCAGCGCTGTAGGATTGCCACAGCCTAGCGAGGCCAGAAGTGCATCTTCGGGAATCGACCCTGCCTGCTGTCGATCGTAAAGATTAGAGGTAATCGGATCTACGCAGCCGTCAGCCAAAGCTCCGCCACAACAGGCATTTCCTTGCCCTGTCGATACCCGCAGGGCTGCCTGTCCATACTTTTCCTTGACGGTATCTCTGATGCTTTGTTCGGTGCTCATATTTCGATAATACTCGAATTATCGTATTATGGAAACAGCAATGAAACTGGCAGATGAGACGCCAAGGATGGCAGACATGTTTGGTGCACTCGGTAATGAAGCGCGTCTGCGCATCGTCCGCTTGCTCTTGAGCGCCCATCCCGAGGGAATGATCGTCGGCGAGATCCAGGCGGAATTGGGAATCACCGGCTCTACCCTCTCGCATCACCTCGAGAAGCTGAAGCACGAAGGACTGCTCACCGTAGAGCGTCAAGGCACATTCCTCTGGTACCGTGCGAACACCGAAGTCCTGCAGGAACTCCTCGGATTTCTTTACGCCGAATGCTGCACCAGAAACAAAGCGGTGAGACCCGAATCAATCATGAGGTTATGCAAATGAGAACACGCAGAGATTTATTGGGCGCGATGATCGCCTTGCCAATCCTGGCATCTGAAAAAACCTTGAAAATCCTCGTCCTGTGCACAGGCAACTCAGCCAGAAGCCAGATGACGGAAGGGTTCCTTAAGAGCTTTGACAAAAGGCTCGAAGTCTTCAGCGCAGGTACAAACCCGTCTCCACGTGTAAACCCCTTTGCCATAGCAGCCATGAAAGAACTTGGCCTCGACATCTCCGGCGGCACCCCAAAAAACGCGAAGCGATTCGTGGGCGAAAGTTTCCATTATGTGATCACCGTCTGCGACGACGCCGACAAGAATTGTCCAAACTTTAGCGGCAAAGTAGGTAAGCGCCTTCACATCGGCTTCATCGATCCAGCCAAGGCTACAGGCACGGACGAAGAGAAGATGGCTATCTTCCGCAAGGTTCGTGATGAGATACGCGAGAAATTCACCGCACTCTACCGAAACGACATCGCAAAGAAACTGGCATGAAACGAGTCTTGATTCTCTGTACCGGAAATTCGGCCCGAAGCCAGATGGCCGAAGGCCTCTTGCGAGCTAAAGCCGGTCATCAATACATGGTAGAGAGTGCCGGTTCAAAAATGTCGACGTAGTGATCACAGTATGTGTGACAACGCAAGAGACGTCTGTCCTGTCTTTCCTGACGGCACCACGATGCTGCACTGGAGCTTTGAAGACCCCTCCTCGGCCAACGGCAACGAATCGGAGCGCATCGCCGAGTTCCGAAGAATCCGGGATCAAATCTCAGTCCGCTTCGACGCTTGGCTCAACTAAAATCAAGCTGGTCGATAAACTCCCGATCAATCACCTTGCGGCCATCCAGCCCCTCGTCGGCGGAATGCCAGTGCGTGATCGCTGTCTCCCCAAGCTGAAAGCACAAGTACACAGGCTGGGCCTGATAGCGTGCCGGAAAATCGATCAGCCCTCGATCGAGATCCCGAATTTCAACCCCTTGATCCCGGATCCGGTCAATCGCCAACTTCATCGCCTCATAGGAAGTCTTCGCCTGATCCACATAGGCAGCCATCCTGTTTTGATTTGGGAATGCACCACCAACCATCACCAGACGCTTCTTGTAGGCGGCATGTGACGCCTCAGCATTCCTCCGTGCTCCCTTGGCCTCAATGGCAGCCTTGAGCAACTCAACGATCTCAGGCAGCACCGCCATTGCTTTCTGGTATGTGAACATAGGGCGAATTCCTCAGATTACTCTTCGGGGGAGAACCGCGGCGCTCTCGGCTCAAGGCCAAGTGAGCGCAATGCTTCCACACCACCCGGCATATTGAGTTCCCAATACTTCACCCGGTCACTGGCAACAAGCTCGGCCGCTTCTCCACTCGTGAATTGCCAACGAATAATCCGGTGCGGAGCATCCTTCTCAACAAAATAAACGAAGCCCTTGTTATTAGCCAGTTGAGCGGAAAAAGTCTCAACCTCAAACTCTCCAGCGCCTGACTCCAGCTTCTGCACCGTCAGACTGCGCGTAAGATTGATCCGGCTCCAGGCCATCGGCTGATGCGCATCCCGGGAACTGCGAAGGCTCGTTAGAAATGGCACACTCTTCGATTCTCCAGGTTGAAGAACAGGCCCGGCCATACCGCGCACCCAGAACGGCAACGCATCCTCGCTCAGCCCCTCAGCCTGAAAGGGCAAAGTCTGCCCCAGATCTGAATCCCCATCGAAATAACTGCTACCGGAAATACGCACCTTCGAAGCATCGTACAGCGCCTGCGCAAACATATGCCCGCACCACTCCTGCCGTGAAAACGAAGTCTTCGCCAGCATACCCGCCGGCCGGCCCGCTTTCGGGCCCAAGCCAAGAAAGCTCGACGTCATCTCGCTGTAATCATAGATGCCGGTCTGAAAATTCTTCAGCCAGTTCAGCTTCATCACGGGAAACTCGTCAGCCTTGGGATTTCGGCCCGGATCGGCTTTCACCCGCTGTCGCTCAGACATCGTCTCACTGACAAAGATCAGAATCGACTCACCCTCGCGTGCCTCCCCATAGCGCGGCATCACCAGTTGATAGGTTGAAACCTCTGCATATCCGTCTCCCCAGTCTTCCCAGAACTCCGGCCCGTATCGCGTTGGCACCTCCTTAGCCGCCCGATTAGGCAGCGGTGGTGATTGGTTGCAGGAAGTTGTCGTAAGGATGATTGCGCTGGCCAAACTGACCGCGCCAAGAATGATTCGCATATAAGACCCGTCTATTGTCTACAATAAGGGTTTCCCATGAGAAACGCACTGCTTTGCATCCTGACCGGGGTGCTTTTGCTGGGGACAGGCTGCAATCGCAAGCCTTCTCCAGACTTCGCCGCCACCGTAAACGACAAACCGATCACATACGCCGACCTCGACAAGCAGTTCGCATTTCAGTTTGGCGGCAACAATGAACGGGTCACCGACGATCAGATAACTATCCAGAAGCTTGAGTTCCTGCGTGTTCTGATCGACAACGAAATCATGCTCCAAAAGGCCGAAAAGCTTGGCCTTCTAGCCACAGATGCCGATGTCGACGCCAAGCTGAACGAGATGAAAGCTCCCTACACCCAGGAAGAATTTCAAAAGCAGCTCGCCGCCCGCAAGATGAGCGTCGACGACCTCAAGGGTCAGATCCGTCGCGAACTGTCAATCGAAAAGCTCTTCAACAAAGAGATCCGTAGCCTGATCAACATCACAGATCAGGACATCAAGGATTATTACAACGCCAACAAGGCGAATTTTAATTTGCCCGAACCGCAAGTCCACATGGCTCAGATCCTCGTCACGCCAGTTGACGACCCAAGCGTGCGCAATCTCAAGAACGACAAAGCCAAGAACGACACACAGGCGCAAAACAAGATTCGCATGATTGAGCAGCGAATCAAGAGCGGCGAAGATTTCGCTGCCCTCGCAACCAACTTCTCAGAGGACCCCCAGACCGCAGCCAACGGCGGCGATCTCGGCTTCATGGGTGAAAGCACCCTCGACAAAGCCAACCCTGAACTCAAGAAATTGATCATGAGCCTAGGCGCGGGCGCAGTCTCAAATATCATCAAGACCGAAGAAGGCTATCGCATCCTCAAGGTCTTGAGCAAAGAACCCGCCGGTCAGAGAGATCTCAATGATCCCCGCGTACAGCAGGGCATCCGCGAAGGCTTGATCACTCGCAAGGATCAATTGGCCAAGGCCGCCTTCTACGAAGTAGCCCGCAATGACGCCAAAGTCATGAACAATTTCGCCCAAAAGATCATGGGCAACCTGGCTGTGAAGAAGTAGTCGTTACTTCTTCGCGAGCAAACAGGCACTCCCACCAGCAGCAGCAAGCATATCGCTTTCTTCCACGATCTCGACGTGCACCCTATTCCGTTTGGCTAGCCAAACTGCATTATCGTGAAAACTCAACAGGTCCGAGTCCTGCCGTATCCACCGCAGCGCCAAGTCCTTCGGTGTACGTGCATGCAAAACCAGTGCCCTGGCACTATGAGCGGATAACGCCTCAAGTACAGCTTGTGATCCAAGAGGCACCGGATGACCTCGATTGCTACGCTCAACCAACGATTCCGCGAAATGGCGTGACTGCAACTCTTCGCACTGCTGAAAATGATCGATGGCTAACTCCCTCACCGATTGAGCATCTGCCAATACATCCACCTCAACAGAATCGACCGGGCGTCGCAGCAGTCGTCGGCAATCCTCAAGAATTTCCCCAGGCGCGGCAATGAGCCATTGAGAATTTGGAAGCGATGCGTTGCGATCTGCAAATCGACGCATACACTCCAACAAGCATTCCTTCCAAACGTCAGACCGGAATGCCGATCTATAGCCAAGCTCGAAGTCCAGGCGACCCAATTCAAAGTGCGACAGCAGAGTAAAATCCGGCAGAATATGCAGTAAACTGAATCTGTCAAAGTTGTCACGAATCTCCGACAACCCATAGAGAGATGGGATCCTCGCTTCACTCACACGATTAATCACTCTCCGGGCCAAAGGAGCCTGATAGAAAAACATCCGCTGCCCCCCGCGGGCAAAATATGAAATGGCAGGACTACAAGAAGTTTTCGATCTCCAGAGATGACGAGCGGCATGAACGCTTTCATCAAAGGCTTTTCGCTGTGAAGCGGCAATGCCATTGCGCAATTGACTGACTCGTTGTTCAAAGTATTGCCGGCCTTCAGCATCTAGGTTGAGATAGCAACTCAGCACAGGCTCTTGGGTGGGTTCTTGATTGGCGATCCGGTGCAACAGCGCATCCAGCGAGTGGGCAGTCCACATAGTTTTATTTCCTTTTCTTGAAGACGCGCAAGCCGTCATCTGCGACTCAACAAAGGTGCGACTCCACGAATTTGTAATTGAGAATTGGAGATAGATTTACTCAGCGTTATCGAAGCCCGCAATCAAGCCAGCTACAATGATCAGATCCTCGTGGTCAAAACAAGCTACACCGCCCCCAGCCAAGAATTCCTGGATCAACGTAAACTAAAACGCCACGCCGGCGTCTGGCAACTCTGGGCCCTCGGCGTCGGCGCAGTCATATCCGGCGACTTCTTCGGCTGGAACTTCGGCCTCGCCGCAGGCGGCTTCGGTGGCATGATCGTCGCCCTCTCCCTGGTCACAATCATGTACGCTGGTCTCTGCCTCTCGATCGCCGAGATGGCAGCGGCACTGCCTCACACCGGCGGCGCATACTCCTTCGCCCGCAGCGCCATGGGCCCTTGGGGCGGCTACATCACGGGCCTCGCCGAGAACATGGAGTACATCCTCACACCAGCAGTTATCGTCGTCGGCATCGGCGGCTACCTCGGTGCCATCTTCGGTACAGACAAATCGGTAGAACCTCTTTGGTGGCTAGCCTGCTACGCCGTCTTCGTCGCACTCAACATTTGGGGCGTTGAACTCAGTTTTCGCTTCTCACTAATCATCACCATTGCCGCCCTGATCGCTTTGGTCATCTACTGGATCTCCGTCGCACCCCAATTCGACCTGGCCCGCTTCGCCACCCCATACTTCCCAAAAGGCATCAACGGCTTCTGGGCCTGCCTCCCTTTCGCCCTCTGGTTCTACCTCGCGATCGAACAGCTCCCGCTAGCCGCAGAAGAAAGTCACGATCCAGTAGTCGACATCCCAAGAGGCCTCACCTGGGGCCTCGCAACGCTGGTCTTCTGCGCTTACATGACACTCACCCTCGGCGCTGGCAGTGCTCCAGGTGCCGCCGCAGTCGCAGTATCGAACGAACCGCTCTTCCTCGGCTTCGTCGCCGCATACGGCAACTCAGCCAGCAGCAAAGTCCTCGCCGTCGTAGCCTGCATCGGCCTCGTCGCCAGCTTCCACACGATCATCTTCGCCTACGGCCGGCAAATCTACTCACTCTCGCGAGCCGGCTACTTCCCCGTCTGGCTCTCCAAAACACACAGCGAACGCAAGACCCCACACCGCGCCCTCATCGCCGGAGCAGTCATGGGCTTCTCCGCCGCTCTCGGCATCCACTACGCCCCGCACGACAGCCCCGTAGGCGCTATCCTCCTCAATATGGCCGTCTTCGGTGCAGTCATCGCCTACGTCCTCCAGATGGCCTCCTACCTCCTGCTGCGTCGCAACCTCCCGAATCTGCAACGTCCCTATTTCAGCCCGCTCGGTCAACCCGGCGCAATCATCAGCGGCCTCATCGCAACCCTCACCCTCTTCACGCTCTTCTTCAACGCCGAATACGTCAAGGGTGTCTACGGAGCTGTCGTCTGGTTCATCCTCGGTCTGATCTGGTTCGCCTTCCATGCCCGTCACCGCCTCATCCTCTCGCCAGAAGAAGAGTTCGCTCAAGCACATCAAGGTGATTCGTGAACCTGAAACAACTCCTCGCACACGCAAGCCCTCTGCGCTCAGGCGACGTCTTGGCAGGCATCGCCGCAACCTCACAGGAACAACGCATCCGCGCCCGCACCGCACTCGCCGATATCCCTCTGCGCCGAATCCTCAACGAACCCATCATTCCCTACGAGACCGATGAAGTCACCCGCCTCATCTGCGACTCGCACAACGAAGAGGCCTTCCAGCCAATCTCTTCCTTGTGCGTAGGAGACTTCCGCGACTGGCTCCTAACAGCAACTGAAGAAGAACTCAAAGCCGCCGCACCAGGCATCACCCCGGAAATGGCCGCAGCAGTATCCAAACTAATGCGCAACCAGGACCTGATCCTCGTAGCCTCACGCTGCCACGTCGTCACACGCTTCCGCACCACCATCGGGCTCCCCGGCAGGCTCTCCACGCGTCTGCAACCCAACCACCCCAGCGACAACCTGCAAGGCATCGCAGCAAGCACCCTCGACGGCCTCAGCCTGGCCAGCGGCGACGCCTGCATCGGCGTTAACCCCTCCTCCGACAGCGTCTCAACCGTAATCGCAATCCTGCGCATGCTCGACGACCTCCGGCTCAAGCTAGCCATCCCAACGCAATCGTGCGTCCTCGCACACGTAACAACCCTGATGGAAGTCATCCGCCAGGGCGCACCGGTAGATCTCGTCTTCCAATCCATCGCTGGCACAGAAGCCGCCAACTACAGCTTCGGCGTCAACCTCGCCCTGCTAGACGAAGCATGGCAGGCCACCAAAGAACTAAAGCGCGGCGAGAACGTTATGTACTTCGAAACCGGCCAGGGCTCTGCCCTCTCGGCCAACGCGCATCAAGGCGTAGATCAACAGACCTGCGAAGCAAGAGCCTACGCCGTCGCACGCCGCTACTCACCGCTCCTCGTCAACACCGTAGTAGGCTTCATCGGGCCAGAGTATTTATACGACGGCAAGCAGATTCTGCGAGCCGGTCTTGAAGACCATTTCTGCGGCAAGCTGATGGGCGTCCCGATGGGTTGCGACATCTGCTACACCAACCATGCCGAAGCCGACCAGGACGACATGGACAACCTGCTCACGCTTCTCGGCACAGCCGGCTGCAACTACATCATGGGTGTCCCAGGCGCGGACGACATCATGCTCCACTACCAGAGCACCAGCTTCCACGACGCACTCTACCTCCGCGCCCTCCTCGGCCTCAAGCCCGCCCCGGAATTCGAAGCATGGCTCGAGACACGCCCACCAGTATTGGATCAGACATGGCTATTGACTTAAGATCCTTCACTGCAGCAAGAGTGGGCCTCGAACGGCGAGGCTCATCGCTAAGCACAAAGGAACTGCTCCGCTTCGACCTCGACCACGCAAGAGCCCGCGACGCTGTGCACCTTGAACTCGACCCCAGTTCCCTTGGCTTCGATCACATCCTTGTTCAATCAGAAGCCAAAGACCGCCGCAGCTACCTTCTCCGCCCAGATCTCGGGCGTCGTCTCCAAGGTAAATTGCAACAAAACCCATGCGATGCTGCAATCATCGTCGCCGACGGGCTATCTGCCTTGGCGGTCCACAGACACACGAAAGAACTGATCAACCGGTTGCTCCCTCTGCTCGAAGACTGGAAGCTGGCACCCATCATCGTTGCAACCCAGGCCCGTGTCGCCATCGGCGATGAAATCGGCGAGCAACTAGGTGCTAAGCTTGCCCTCGTCCTGATCGGCGAACGCCCCGGCCTCACCTCACCAGACAGCCTCGGCGCATACCTCACCTACAACCCCAGGCAAGGCCGCAACGACGCAGAGCGCAACTGCGTATCCAACATCAGGCCTGAAGGCCTCAGCTACGACGCTGCCGCCCAACTGATCCACTTCCTGATGACAGAATCCCGCGCCCGCAAGATCAGCGGAGTTACCCTGAAGAGTGATGCAACTCCTCACCCTCTTCTTGACGCTCGCCCAAATCCCTGAGATCGCAGGCACGCCAACAGACTTCATCCGGATGCGCTTTACAGAAATTGAAGTTGGCTCTGGAGCTATAGCAAAACCAGGACAGGAGTTTACCGTCCACTATACCGGTTGGCTCACCGACGGAAAGAAGTTCGATTCTTCGCGTGATCGTAATCAACCCCTCAAGTTCATCCAGGGCAGAAGACGAGTCATCGCCGGTTGGGAAGCAGGCTTCGAGGGAATGAAAGTAGGCGGCAAGCGACGCCTCTTCATCCCCTATCAAATGGCCTACGGCGAACCAGGCCGCGGAGCAATCCCACCAAAGTCCGAATTGATTTTCGACGTGGAACTAATAGGCGTCGAAGACGTCAAGCCCGCAGTAGCGGCAATCGATTTGATGAACCCCTTCGAAGACAGCGCGTCAAAATTACTGGCACTGGCCAAGGCAATCCCGCAAGACAAAATGGACTGGCGTCCTGCCCAAGGCGTTCGCAGCTTTCGTGAAGTCCTTTTGCACACCGCCTATGGAAACAACCTTCTCCTCTGGATGGCCAAAGACAGTCCACCCCAGGACCTCGTAAATCAGCGATTCAAAGATCAATCCAAAAAAGAATCTGAAATGCTGACAAAAGACAAAGCCGTAGATTTGCTCTCTGAGAGTCTCGAATCTGTGAGAAAAGAACTGCCAACGCTACGCACCGCCGTCCTTGACCGCGAGATGCCAGTCTTTGGTCAGCCCTCCACCATGCGCGGGATCTACGTGATCGTCAACACGCACATGGCGGAGCACTTGGGCCAGCTAATTGCCTACGCACGCACCAACGGCATCACGCCGCCGTGGTCGCAAAAGCAGCAGTAAATCAGCGAGGACGTCGCAACCACTTGTCAAAGTAAGTGATGGTCCGCGCCCAGGCATCGGCTGCAGCCGTAGCGTTATAGGCAGCACCTGTATCGTTGTGGAAAGCGTGGCCAACGCCTTCATATACGTACAGTCCGTAGCTCTTGCTCGCGGTGCTCAAAAGCCCGGCCGCGATCTGCATATTGCGAGTAAGGTTGCGATCTGTCTCTGCGTAAATAGAGAGTACGGGCGTTCGAATCTTCGCAACGTCTTCTGCCGTTGTTGGAACAGGGTTCCCGTAATATGGCACCGCAGCTGCAATCTCGGGAACATTGACGATTAGGTCCCAAACCATGCCGCCGCCAGCACAAAAGCCCACAACGCCAATACGATCGTGGATGACGGTGTCTTCCTGTCGCTTTAGAAAGTCAAGCGAACTGATCAGGTCAGCCCGGCGATCGATTGCATTGGTCCGCCCATAAGCGGCAGCCTGCTGTGTGGGATCGGCAAACTGCGCACTACCGCCTTGACGGCTCAGCATATCGACACCCAGCGCCACATATCCGGCTTTGGCCACACGACGGGTGACATCGCGTATGTGCTCCACCAGTCCGCGATTCTCATGAATCACGATCACCGCCGGCTGCGGCTCAATTCTTGCCCGTTTCGGGATGACCAGGTATCCGAACATCGAAGACGCCACCCCAGCAAAGGTCACATCGCGCGCTTCGATATCAGGATCGTTTTCAGCAACGCGAACCCCAGGGGGCACCGGTGTCGCCTGAGCATTCAATTCTTCAAAGCCGCTCAGGGCAACCATGGCCGCAGCCATGCTCCCCGTCAGCTTCAAGACGCGTTCGATCAGTTCTCGCCGGCCAAACGCTCCGTCCACATAAAGGTGGACCAACTCTCCAACAGGACTATCGTGATCGTTCATAGGTAAAACCTCGTTACAACAGATTCTCTACTATTTCACGCTCGCTCCGCTATCCTTCAAGAGATGACAAGAATCGATGACGTTAGCTTTGACCTTCTCTTCGGAGAGGCCCGTACCTTCCCCGCTTACCTCGACACCCCCGTAGACCCCGCTCTCCTGGTTCAAATCTACAACCAGATGAAGATGGGCCCAACCTCCATGAACTGCTGCCCCCTGCGCGTAATCTTCGTCAGCACCGCCGAAGCCAAAGAAAAACTCAAGCCCTGCCTCATGCCCGGCAACGTAAATCAGACCATGCAGGCACCAGTCACCGCTATCTTTGCCGACGATCAGGACTTCTACAAGAAGATGGATCGTCTCTGGCCGCACTCCAACGTGCAACCTATGTTCGAAGGCAAACCCGAATTCACCGAGCGCTTCGCCTTCCGCAACAGCACCCTCCAGGCAGCCTACTTCATGATTGCCGCTCGTGGCCTCGGCCTCGATTGCGGCCCCATGTCCGGCTTCAACAACGCAGCCGTCGACGAAGCCTTCCTCGTTGGCACAAACTACAAATCCAACTTCCTCTGTAATTTCGGCTACGGCGACAAATCGAAACTCCGGCCCCGCGGTCCCCGTCTCCCCTTCGACGAAGTCGCTAAGATCGTCTAGTGCTCCTACCTGCATTAATGATGTCGATCGGTTGGGCTCTCCGCGGCTCAATCGGCGGTGGCCCCTTGGGTGCGATGATCCCCGGTGCCCTCTGGGCCATGGCCATTGCCTACCAAAAGAAATGGACCGCCCGCCAGGCCAGCCTCTTCATCGGCCTCTGCACCATCGGTATCGGCCTTGGCGGCCAAATGACCTATGGCCAAACCATCGGCCTCTTTCGGGATCCAGACACCCGCCTCTGGGGCCTCATCGGCCTCACCGTCAAAGGTGCCATATGGGGCCTCCTCGGCGGCGTCATTATCAGCCTCGCCTGGCTCATGCCCAAGCGCCCCGTCCGCGTCTCACTCTTCCTGATGGTCGCAACCCAAGCCGGCTGGATGCTCATCAATCAACCCAAACTCATCTATTTCTCCAATCGCCTGATCCGTCCACGAGAAGAAATCTGGGCTGGCCTGGCGCTCTCAGCCTTGGCCGTATTGCTGCTTGTCCGCAACCCCATCGCATACCGCTTCGCCCTTTGGGGCACTCTCGGTGGAGCAATCGGCTTCGGTGGAGGCACCTTCTTCAACCTGGTCCCTATCCAGAACTTCCCTGGCTGGAAAATGATGGAATTCACTTTCGGCCTCATCCTCGGCGCACTGCTACAAAGAGCAGTTCCAGACACAGCTCCAATCGAAGCAAAACCGTGGAAGTCCTGGCATCAAGTCAGCTACCCGTTGTTAGCGCTACTAACAGTAGGTGTAGACCTCACCCTGCAAGTCCGCTTCGCCTTCACAGCAGTCACTTCGATCCTCATACTGATCCTCGCCATGGCACCGCAACTCGGCTGGACAATCGGACTCAGCGTCACCCTTGCCGCCGCATGCTGGGAGCTCTATCCAACCCATCCCAACTGGGCCATCGCACTAGCCCTAATCCCTCCAGGCATCCTCGCATGGTGGCAATCCACGGTCGAAATCTTCAATTTAAAAGCAATGCTCTTACTGTTGCTCACCTGCTGCTGGATCTATTGCCTCGAATATTTTCCAATTTTGCGCTAGACTGCGCGAAGCATGAGACTTGGATCCCTTCTCTTTCTTATCGCCGCTCTCACAGTCGCAGCAGCCGATGACGTTCCCTTTGCCAAGGAACTGAAGTTCCGCTCAATCGGCCCCTACAGGGGCGGTCGCGTAGTAACCGTCACCGGCGTTCCCTCACAACCGAACGTTTACTATTTCGGTGGCACCGGCGGCGGCATTTGGAAGACCCTCGATGGCGGCAATCGCTGGGCTCCAGTAAGCGATGGCCAACTCAAGACAGGCTCAGTCGGCTCAATAGCAGTAGCCGATTCAGATCCCAACATTGTCTACGCCGGCATGGGTGAACAGGCGCTTCGAGGCAACGCCTCCCACGGCGATGGCGTCTACAAATCACTCGATGCAGGCAAAACATGGAAGCATATCGGCCTCGCTGAAACCCGACAGATCGGGCGCGTGCGCATCCATCCCAGGAACCCCGACGTCGTCTACGTCTGCGCCATCGGCCACATGTCCGGTCCGAATCCTGAACGTGGCATCTTCAAGACCGCCGATGGCGGCACCACCTGGAAGCAGCTCTACACGCGTGGAGAAAAATCCGGCTGCGTCGACCTCATCTTCGAACCCGCTAACCCGAGCGTCATCTACGCCAGCTTCTGGCAAGTCCAGCGCACTCCCTACAGCTTCGATTCTGGCGGCCCCGGCAGCGGCCTCTTCAAGTCAACCGATGCCGGTGAAACCTGGACAGAAATCGGACACAACACCGGCGCCCCTCAAGGCGTTCAGGGCAAGATCGGCGTCACTGTTTCACCAGTAAATCCCGAACGCGTTTGGGCCATCATCGAAGCCGAAGACGGCGGCGTATTCCGCTCCGACAACGGCGGCAAAGAATGGATCCGGGTCAATGAAGAACGTAACCTCCGCCAGCGCGCCTGGTATTACTCCCGCATCTATGCCGACCCAACTCGCCTCAACACCGTCTATGTCTGCAACGTCGGCTTCCATCGCTCCGACGACGGCGGGCGCACCTTCATTGCCATCCCCACTCCACACGGCGACAACCACGATCTATGGATCGCCCCAAATGACTCGCAACGCATGATCCAGGCCAACGACGGTGGCGCAAACGTCAGCTTCAACGGAGGCCAAACCTGGACCAACCAGGCCCATCCCACCGCCCAGTTCTACCGCGTCGCCCTCGACGAAGATTTCCCCTACGGCATCTATGGCGCTCAACAGGATAACACCACAATTAAGACCAAATCCAGAGGCAACGATGGCGTGATCTCCGAGCGAGACTGGCACCCCGTCGGAGGCGGCGAGAGCGGCTGGATTGCCCCCGATCCCAAGAACCTCAACATCGTTTACGCCGGCTCCTACGGCGGCCTCCTCACTCGGTACAACTACCTCACAGGCCAGACCCGCGGTGTCCACGTCTGGCCCGACAACCCCATGGGCGCCGGCGCCGAAGCCATGAAATTCCGCTTCCAGTGGAACTTCCCCCTCCTCTTCTCACCCCACGATCCAAAGGTACTTTACTCTGGTGCCAATCAGCTCTTCCGCTCCACCACCGAAGGCCAAAGCTGGGAATCGATCAGCCCCGATCTCACCCGCGACGACAAGTCCAAGCAAGGCTCTACCGGAGGCCTCATTACCAAAGACAACACCAGCGTCGAATACTATTCCACGATCTTTACCGTCGACGAATCAAAGCTTACCCAGGGCCTCATCTGGACCGGTAGCGACGACGGCCTCGTCTACGTAACTCGCGATAGCGGCAAGAACTGGTCCAACGTCACACCCAAAAACATCATGCCCGAATGGATCCAGATCAACTCCATCGAAGCTTCCCCACACGATCCAGCCAAAGCCTACTTCGCCGGCACCATGTACAAGAGCGACGACTTCCGGCCTTATCTCTACCGCACCAATGACTACGGCAAGACCTGGAAGAAGATCGTCAATGGCATCGGTGAGGCCGCCTTCACCCGCGTCATCCGCGAAGATCCCAACCGCAAGGGCCTTCTCGTCGCCGGAACAGAAACCGGCCTTTATGTTTCCTTCGATGATGGCGACAACTGGAAACCCTTCCAGCTCAATCTGCCTGTAGTGCCCATCACCGACATCGCCTTCCACAAGCGCGAGAAGGATCTTGTCATTGCCACCCAGGGCCGCTCCTTCTGGGTCTTCGACGAACTCCCGCTCCTCTATCAAATGACGTCAGGCCTTCCCACAGAAGACCTCTACGTCTACGCACCCAAGGCCAACTACCGCTATGCCGGTAACAGCGTGAACATCGAAGGCCTCCGCGCACCCACCGGTGGCCAGAACCCACCAGAAGGCATCACCGTCCAGTACAGTCTCAAAAACAAAGCCAAAGCCGACGTCTCAATCGAGATCCTCGACGCCGCAGGCAAACTCGTTCAGAAATACCCCAAGGTCGCCGGCGAAGCGGGCCTAAACCGCTTCGTATGGGATTTGCGCTACCCAGACTCGACCAGCTTCCCGGGCATGATCTACTGGGCTGCCAACTCGAGGGGCCCCCGCACAGTCCCAGGCAATTACACCGTACGCGTAACTGCAGACGGAAAGACTCAAACTCAACCCTTCACGTTGCTCCGCGACCCACGCATGGAAAGCACCATTGGCGACCTCCAAAAGCAGCTCGATCTCTCTCTGCAGCTTCGCGACAAGATCACCCAGGCCAACGATGCAGTAATCCAGATCCGCGACGCCCGCAAGCAAGTTGACGAACTGGTTGCCAAGGCCGCCAAACTCCCCTCAGCCAAAGCAGCGGTCGATGCTGGCAAGAAGCTCAGCGCCAGCCTCCTCGAAGTCGAGCAAGAGCTCTATCAGGTCAAGAATCGAAGCAACCAGGACCCTCTCAACTACCCGATAAAGCTAAACAACAAACTCGCCTCACTCTTGGGCACAGTTCAGAATTCAGATACCGCCCCCACTGCGCAATCGAATCAGGTCTACGAAGACCTCGCCACAAAAGCCAACATCCAACTGCGAAAGCTCGACGGACTTCTCAAGACCGATCTAATCACCTTCAACAAGTCGGTCCGCGACGCCGACGTCCCAGCGGTAATTCTAAAATAAAGGCCGCACGGGCCTATTTTAACGGGCTCAAGTAAAGCCGCCGCGCGGGCCGCAACCGCCACCCATCGCATTGCCAGAGCCACCGCTAACGCTCATGCAGCAAACGGACAATTCCTTCTTTGCCACAACCCGGCCGCACCGGGGGCAATCTGTCGGGTCCTCAGCTTCACGCATCGGACGTATCTTCTCAAACGCGCTGCCGCACTCTGTGCAGCGGTACTCATAAATAGGCATGTATTCCTATTTTAGCGTTCGAATCTCCAGATTGCGAAACTCCACCATCCCATCGTGAATCTGCAGCGCAATCGGCGACTGCCTCACCGCCTGCTTCCGCAACATGATTCGTGACTGCCGGGTGCTCAAGTTAAACGACTTCTCAGCCGCCTCGCTATCGAGATCCACATCCACAACCTTTGCCCCATCCAGCCAATGCTCCACGTGCAATCCACGCACCAGGATCCGCGATTGATGCCATTTCTCGGCCAGAGCAGGCCCCTTCTTCACAGGGGCAACATAATCATAAAGCGCACCAGCGGAATGCCGCACCGTCGACAATGCATCCGGGTTGGTCTCGTCATCGGTGATCTGATACTCAAGCCCCACCGGCTCAATCCGGCGCGTAGATTCCCCATAAGTCTGGATCCGGTACTTCACCCCGGAATTCGCCCCAGCTTCGGCCCGCCACTCGAACGTGAAATCAAAATCCTCAAACGACTCTTTGGTCAGCAGGTAAACCTCTTTTCCCTGCCCGGGTGTCGCCACCAGCATCCCATCGCGAGCCACCCACGATGGCGTTGGCGGCACCTCCTCACGGCTCCACATCCAGCCATCCAGAGACCTGCCATCAAACAAATCACGCGAATCACTCTGGGCCATCAGGGCAGCGCAAACGAAAATTGAAATTCTCATCATGGGAGCACTCAATAGCCTACCAGCGGTGTCTTCTTAAGCCACCGGTCACTGCGCAACTGATCCAGCACAAAGGCTGCCGCATCCGCCCGCGAGATCCCCGAAATGGTGACACCCTCCAACTGATCGAGCGCACGAAGCCGCCCACCCAGAGGCCCATTCGTAAAAGCCGCCGGCCGCACCATTACCCAGTCCAGCTTACTCTCGCGAATCAACTTCTCTTGTACATCTTTATCTGCATAGATCGGCTTTGTGAAAAGAGGAAAAATGATCCAGTCATAAAACCAGCCTCCATGCCCCTTGCTATCCCCAGCCCCAATCCCCGTGATCGCAATCAACCGGCGCACACCCATCTTCTCCATAGCTGCAATTAGAATTCGAGTAGAGTCGGAAAAAAACGTAGTCGCCTTTCCCAATTGAGCCGAACCCAAAGCATAGATCACAACATCACACCCAACCAACGCCTGCTCGACACAAGCGGCATCGAGAGCATTCCCACTCAAAACCTCCAGATTGTGATGCTGCACCTTAAACTTTTCGGGATCGCGAACCAGCACACGAATCACAAGCCCCAGTTCAAGCCCCTGAGACACGATAAGATTCCCCACACTGCCAGTCGCACCAAGAACGAGTATCTTCATTGAGGCTCCTCTACCCCAATCTACACCCTCATTAACTTAGCGGTCAGCAACGGAGCTTTGCGGGTGGTACAAGTGCCAGTCAAACCAGTAATCCTTGACGATCCTGAGCGGCGCAAGACACTTGCCAACAAGCGCTCCACTTACCGCACACCCTTGAAAATTCCATTCCCCACCCGTCTCGCTGTCCACAATCAACCCGCCCCCAATTTCTTCTTTCCGATAGAACTCTGGCACCACGCCACTACCCGGCAACTCGGCAAAGAAAGCTCGCACTGATTTGCCGTCCAGCCCAACAACAATTACAATCGCCTCCCCGCCAACACGATCCTCAATAAGCTTTTGCGACAACACACGCTCATGCCGGTAAGCCCGGCTCGCTCCAGATGCTTCCACCCCAATCATCAGCTCACGCGGCCCAAGCCCAGTCTTCGATGTATCCACAACCGTCCGCGCCTTTTTCATCTTGGTTTCCCAATCCTTGGCCGCATACTGGCTCACGTACTTACCAACAGGCAACAGCACCATCCCCCGCGGATTCTCATCCCGCCAAACATCAAAACTCAATTCGTCCCAATGGACGAAACTTAGTTGTTTACCCCGAAGCGGGCCTGCAATTGCCTTGCCGCTGATCTGCTGCCAGTAGCTCCCCGTCTCCTCATCCCGCATCAGAAAATTTTGATTATTGACACCAGCCAGTCGAAACGTAAGCACCCTGCCATCGAGTTCCCTTCCCCACACCAGACCGGTGTGACAGAGCGTTCAATACGTTGCAACAATCGGCACCCCGGACACGCGGTCATTCACCAAATGGTGGTAGGCAAGCATGCGCACCGGATAGCCCCGAGATTCCCCACCAAGCTTCACCGTCAGCAGCATGTCATCCCCATCCACCTTGGCATCGGAAGCCACAGCAAAAGTAGACTGATCCACCCGGTGAAACATGATCTCAAACACATTCACATAACCCATCCCGGCAAACACCACAGTCAGCACACTAAGCAAATAGGCAGGCCAACGGCGAATCCGCCGCGACTGCAGCAAGCTAAAGATCACACAAAGCAACCCAAGAACCGGAGCCCACGGCTTCAAGCCCAGCACAAGCAACATTACTTGCTCATCCTGGGCCTTAGAAGGTTGAATAACCAGAAACGGAATCAGCACAACAGCCAGCGCCACCAGCGCCGGGACTACGGCCTGAAACCATTTCCAAACTTGCTTCACTAGGAGATAGCTTACATTCCCTGCATCAGCACTGCGCGAATATCATTGTCGGAGTGATACCCGGAAGTGCCTTGCGCATAAGCGCAATGCATCTCAAGCGTGCCGCCGGCAAAGCTCAACTTCCGCATATCGGGTGTCGAAACATTCTTCAGCTTCACCGACTTCAGACCTTCAGCCACTGCCTCGCGTCCCAGCGCATCAGAACAGATCACCCGAAGCGCCATATTCAACCGATGACAAGAAAGGTTATCGAGAAAATTAAGCCCTGCCTCATCACTCGACAGGCTCTCCCAATCGATGTCGTAGCTAATCGGAGCGCCCGTGATCTCTAAAAGCTCAGCTTCCCGCTCCGGAATCGTCGCGTCTTGAAGTTCTTTGATCTTACGTTTTTCTGCTAGTCCCATATTTGTCTCTGCCCGTAATGCGAGAACACAAACTGGAATCGATCACCACGCAGCAAGATAAATTTCTTCGATCTCAGCCGCAGTCGGCACCACCGGATTATTCCCCGGCGATCCCGAAGCGAGAGCATCCACAGCCATCTTCGAAATACTCGCCTGAAACCGCTCAAAATCATTGCCGCAACACTCACGCAACCGCGGTACCTCAAGATCCCGGTTCAAATTTTCAAGCCACTCGATAAAGGCCGTCTTACTGCGATCCACCCCAAACACAGCAGCAATCTCGGCATACAATTCTTCCGCCCCATTAAAAGAGAACCGCGTCACCTCAGGCAACAACACAGCATTAGACAACCCATGCGGAATATGAAACAAAGCTCCCAGCGGCCGCGACATCCCGTGCACCAGCGCAACACTCGCATTACCAAAAGCAAGCCCACCCTCAAAAGCCGCCAGCGCCATCGCCTCACGAGCTTCACGGTCGCTACCATCCACCCACGCCCGCCGAAGATACCGCACACATCGCTCAATGCAATTATGCGCCAACCCCGTAGTCAGCGCATGTCGCTTGCGCGAAACATAAGCCTCAATCCCGTGCGACAGCGTATCCACCCCAACATGCGCCGTCAGCCCCCGCGGCATACTCATACTCAACTCATAATCTACAATCGCCACATCGGGCATCAGCCTCGCATCGCGAGTCATCCGCTTCACCCCGGCCGCCGTATCGGTAATCACCATCACCGGCGTAGCCTCGCTCCCGGTGCCAGCCGTCGTTGGCACCGCCACCAAGGGCAAATCCCCCGCCCGAAACCGGATCGCCTTGGCGCAATCAATCGAACTGCCCCCGCCAAAGGCAACAATCCCGTCAGCTTCAAACCCAATCAAAGCGGCTAGCCCAGCCTCAACATTGGCCTCCGTCGGGTCCGCCTGCACTCCGTCAAACACGCAAGTAGCCCTACTAAGGCTCTCCACAATCGGAGCCACCGCCCCAGACTGCACAAGCCATCCGTCGCTAACAATCAGCACTCGATTGGCCTGCAAAATCTCGGCCAACTGATGCCGCGAACCGGCCCCATAAAGTATCGTCCCCGGTGAATCAAAGCGCATCGCTAAAACTTCCTCGACCACTCTTTAGGCCAGCGTTCCACCACCACCTTTTCATTGGTAAAGAACCGCACTGCGTCCTTCCCCTGTCCATGTAAATCACCAAAGAAACTCTCGCGAGCGCCACTAAACGGGAAGAACGACATCGGCGCCGCCACACCGACATTGATGCCAACATTGCCCACTTCAGCTTCAGTGCGAAACCGCCGCGCCGCCTCGCCACTCCGCGTAAACAGACAAGCCATATTGCCATAAGCCCCGGAGTTCACAAACTCAAGAGCCGCCTCAATACTCGGCTTCTCCACCAGCGTCAGCACCGGCCCAAAGATCTCTGTCCGCAATAACTCACTCCCCTCATCAAGACCCTCAACAACAGTAGGCCGCACAAAATACCCGGCCCCAAGATCAGGCGCACGTCCATCGACACTCAACCTCCCGCCAGCCCCTTCAATCTCGCCAAGCAATCCATGAATCCGCTCGCGTGAAGCCTCAGAGATCACCGGCCCCATTTGCACATCCTCAAACCCATTGCCCGTCTTGCGCGTCGCAGCAGCATCCCGCAACGCATCGCCAAACGGCAGCTTCGCCTCACCCACCAACACCGCAATACTAGCCGCCAGACAACGCTGCCCGGCACAACCAAAAGCCGAATCCGCAATCACCGCTGTAGCCGTATCAATATCGGCATCGGGCAAGATCACAACCGGATTCTTCGCCCCACCCTGACACTGCACCCGCTTGCCGAGCGAAGCAGCCTGCGCATAAACCGCCCTAGCCGCAGTACTCGATCCAACAAAACTCACAGACCTAACCAGCGGATGCGCAATCAGCGCCTCGCTCACAGAACGCCCCCCGTTGATCACATTTACAACACCGGCAGGCAGCCCGCTCTCTTGCATCGATTGCATCAACATCTGCAGCGTCAGCGGCACCCGTTCGCTAGGCTTGATCACCACCGCACAACCCACCGCAATCGCATAAGGCAGAAACCAGAACGGAATCATCCCCGGAAAATTAAACGGGCAAAGAATCGCGGCCACCCCCAGCGGCTGCCGAATCGAAAACTCATCGATCCCCGGAGCTATAGTCTCGTTGAATCCAGACTGCAGCAGATAAGGCATTCCGCAAGCAGTCTCGACATTCTCAATCGCCCTGCGCATCTCCCCCCGGCTCTCGGCCAGCGTCTTGCCGCACTCAAGCGTAATCGTCCGCGCCAGCGCCTCAAAGTCCCGCTCGAGAATCGCCTTCAATCGAAACAACGGCTGCACGCGTTCGGTAACAGGCACTTGCCGCCAGCTCCGAAAAGCAGTCTGCGCAGCCTGCACCGCAGCATCCACCTCAGCCGCTTCAGCAACAAAAACCTGAGCCACTTGCTCAGCCTTCGCCGGGTCATGAACGGGCAAACAAACACTGCCCTGCGGCTTGCGCCATTCCCCAGCCCAGTAATGATAAACGTCCTGCATCTCCACTACCCTAATACACTAGTAGTTCAGCTTGCCGTTACTTCCTACAGCCATAGCCATGTTTCTATTCGGCCACCTCAGTGGAATGGCTGTTTTAAATGGCTACATCCAGACCCGCAGCGGCTTGACACTCCCGCAATTCGGCCTCGTCCTATCCACCGGGGCCATCACCGCACTGCTAGTCAACCTCTACCTGAAGCGAAGCGGCAAAAAGGTCTCTGGCGCAACCGGCCTCATCCTCCTCGCCATCGCCGTCTGGCTGCCAGTGCTGGCCCAGGGCCTCCCCGCCCTGCTCCTCGCCTACGCAATGCAAGGCGCTGCCTCGCGCATCGCCCTCTCAGGTCTCTACCGCGCCATCACCACAATCCAGCGTCAGAGCATGGGAATGAACCTAACAAAAAACCCAACGCTCATTCTCGAATCGATGGCAGGCTTTGGCCTCGGAGAATCCTTTCTCCTAAACGCACTGCTAACCCAGTGGACCGGCGAAGCCATCTACGCCGCCGGCTTCGCCCTCACCATCGGAATCCCCGCAGGCCTCTGGCTGCACGGCAAACTACCAGACTGGACCGCCGAAGCAACCCGCAAAGCCGCCACTCAAACCAGTAAAGCAGCAGTCCCTCTGGCGGTAGCCTTCACCGCCTACTGCGCCGAAGTCTTCACGATGACGCAAGCCACCGCCTGGTCGAGCGTCCTCGCTAAATCCATCCGCATCGGCGACACCCTCCTGCCACCCCTCGTAGCCGCCGGAATCCTCTCCGGAGTCTTCTGGATGGTAGTCGGCTCAGTCCGCTACCTCGCAGGTCTCAAAGAAACAATGGACCTGCGACGCATCGTCCTCGCCGGCAACATCCTGTGCGTAGTAGCAATCGTAGGAGCAATTCTCACTCCAGCCAATGCCGGCCCACTGATGCTCTTCTACGCGCTCCTCGGCGCTGGTATCGCCTGCTTCGTCCCCTTCGCTCTACAGATCGTCTCGATGCACCCCAAAGCCGGTGAGATGGCCGACTATATGGCCATGCTAGGCCCAGTGATGAGCGTAAGCGTCCACCTCATCACCGGCAACTTCGCCGAATACCACAACGTCTTCGTCCTCGGAGCCTTGTCCCTATCCCTGCTCGCCGCATTGAAAAGTCTCAGGGCATAAATCAAAATCCCCGCCTCAAAGACGCATAAGCGCTTCGGGCGGGGTCTCTTACCGGAGGGGAGTAATAGAAAAAACTATTTGGCCTTCTTCGGCGGAACGATCGCGTCTTTTACTGCCTTGGCGACGCGGAACTTTACGACCTTCTTGGCCGGGATCTTGATGGTTGCACCAGTGGCAGGATTACGGCCAGTACGCGCCTTGCGCTCCTGACGAACCAGCTTGCCGATTCCGGGCAGCGTGGCTTCTCCAGCCTTCTTGGTCTCACGCACCATGATTTCGGCATAGGTGGTGATGAATTCTTTTGCCTGCTTGCTGGTAAGGCTTAGCTTTTCGGCGATTTCCTTGATCAACTGAGATTGTGTCATGCGATCAGCCATTGAGGTTGCTCCTTGGGTTGCTTCGTTTGGCCTGTGCTAATCAAAACATTTTTAGTCCAAAATGTTTCAGCTTCAAGCGCACCCTCATCATACGGGACTTTTCAGAACGATGTAAAGAGAAATAATCGGAAAAAGGCCCTAAAAAGGGCCTTTTTAAATATCCGGACCTGTTTCATGCCCATTTCACGGGCCAAACAGGTTCACCAACTAATGTTTTACCTAGTTTTATTGGGCTGCGGAGGCACTCTTCTTGGCTTTCACCGGTGATTCCACATCCGTGGGCGGTGTATCGACCCGTGGTGCAAGCCCCAGCAGTTTGCGCAATTCAACATCTAGCGTATTGGCTGCATCCGGATGATCCTTCATAAACTGACGTGCATTCTCACGCCCCTGTCCAATCCGCTCACCCTTATAGCTGTACCAACTGCCAGACTTCTCCACCAGATTCTGCGCAACACCGACATCGATCAAATCGCCTTCAATACTGATGCCCTGTCCATACATGATGTCGAACTCAGCCTCGCGGAACGGCGGTGCCACCTTGTTCTTCACAACCTTCACCTTGGTGCGGTTGCCAGTCACAACATCGCCATCTTTGATCGCACTGATGCGGCGGATGTCCAAACGAACACTGGCGTAAAACTTAAGAGCGCGCCCACCCGAAGTTGTTTCAGGATTGCCAAACATCACGCCAATCTTTTCGCGAATCTGGTTGATAAAAACCATGCAGGTATTTGACTTTGAACAGATGCCGGTCAATTTACGCATTGCCTGCGACATGAGGCGGGCTTGGATGCCGACAAAGGTATCACCCATTTCTCCATCGAGTTCCGCCTTCGGCACCAGCGCGGCAACAGAGTCAATCACCACGATGTCTACAGAATTCGACGATACAAGCGTGCTTGCAATCTCAAGAGCTTGTTCGGCATAGTCTGGTTGCGACACAAGTAGATTCTCAGTGTCAACCCCGAGAGCATTGGCATAGATAGGATCTAGCGCATGTTCAACGTCGATGAAGGCGGCGATGCCTCCCATCTTTTGCGCTTGAGCTACGCATTGCAGCGCAACCGTCGTCTTGCCCGACGATTCCGGCCCAAACACCTCAATGATGCGCCCTCGCGGCAAGCCGCCTATGCCAAGCGCGTAATCAAGCGAGATTGATCCAGTGGGGATGGACTGTACCTGTACCATCGCCTCACTCGCTCCCAAGCGGGTGATCGAACCCTTGCCAAATTGTTTCTCAATCGCGCTCAACGTCGCCGCAAGCGCCTTAAATTTCTCGTTCTCTGCCATAGGAACCCAAAGTATATCCCAATTCACGTCACGGGGCGATTAAAAAGCGAAGAAGCATTTCGGAAGATTTTCGAATTCCGATTCGCGGAGTCCTCAAAACATTCTCATCAGGAATGTTTTGGCCCCTCCGAATGGTCAAATCCCCCCGAGTCAGATCCACTCCATAATGCGAAAGCGCAATCCCCATCCCGCGAGTCAGCCGCCCAGGCCCTCTCCACTCCCCTGCCCCACGAATTAACACACAACCAGGCACGCCCTCCTCCTCAACCACCACATTCAGCATAAAGTGAATGCCGTAGTTCAAATAAACATAGGCATGCCCCGGAGGCCCAAAAATCACTTCGGTCCGTTTCGTCCGCCCGACATAAGCATGAGCCGCCTCATCCCCCTCAGGCAAGTACGCTTCAGTCTCAAAAATCTGCGCCCGCAAATCCCCATGCACCAGCCACTGTCCCAGCAATTCGCGAGCGACCACCGTCGCTCGACGGCAAAAGAAGTTACGATCTAAGATTGTGCCGAACTCATTGCGGCTCTTCACCGGGCTAGCCCTCGAATATCCTGTCCGCCGGAACTTGGAACTGGTGCTCGCACACCTGCGCCCTCTCGCTCCCTTAAACTGGAGCCCGGCCAACAACTTTCACATTACGACGAAATTCATCGGCCCATGGCCAGAAGAGCGCCTCGAAGAACTCAAGGCCGCCCTCACCGCAATCCCAAAGTACGGCCCAATCACAACACCCATCAGCGGCTTCGGCTGGTATCCCAACCCACACCAGCCCCGCATCCTCTTCTGTGGCGTACGCGCTCCCGAACCACTCTTCTCTCTGGCAAAAGATCTCGACACCTGCTGCGAAGCTCTCGGTCTCAAACCAGAACAGCGAGACTACACGCCACACCTCACCCTGGCCAGAATCAAAGGCGTGCAGAACCTTACCCCCATCCGCCAGGCCATCGCCCAACTGCCCAGCGCAGATTTCGGCGTCTCCACCGCAGCCAGGTTTTTGCTCTACAAGAGTCAGCCCGGCGAAGATGCCAGCGCCTACACAGTAATAGGAGAGTTTCCACTTTGAACTCACTCGCAACAACAGCCGCCTGGCTGCTCCCGCTTTGCTTCGCCCTGGGCAGCCTCCCCTTCGGCGCATGGATCGTCCGCTGGAAGACTGGCCAGGACGTCACCCAAATGGGCAGCGGCAACATCGGTGCCACCAACGTGCTGCGCACCACCGGCAAAACTGCCGGCATCCTCACCCTCTTGCTCGACATCGGCAAAGGCCTCCTCGCAGTCTTCCTCGCCGACAAGATCACTGAAGGTAATCCCCTGCTTATGTCCGCAGCAGCTCTCGCAGTCATCTTCGGACACGCCTTCTCGCCCTTCATGAAATTCAAAGGTGGCAAGGCCGTGGCCAGCTTCGCCGGTGCCTTCGCCTATCTCACCCCGCTCCCCTTCTGGTCCATCGCGATTCTCTTCTTCGTCATCGTCGCCTACAGCCGCTACATCTCACTCGGCTCCGTGTGTGGTGCAATATTCTTCCCCTTCGCTGTCTGGCTCATCCTCCATCCCTCATGGCCCATCCTGCTGGCCGCAACCATCGCCGGGCTCTTCATCGCATGGCGCCACGCCTCCAATATTGAGCGGCTCAAGAACGGAACGGAAAACAGGTTCGAGTGGCGCAAATAGCAATCAGCATCCTCGGCGGAGGCAGTTGGGGCACGGCGCTGGCAATCGTCCTGTCAGAGCGATTCGAACGAGTAGAACTCTGGGTCCACAACCCTGACTTGGCCGCACGCATCGAGTCGACACGCGCCAACGATATCTACCTGCCCGGCTTCACCCTGCCAGCCAACATCCATGTCTCTCATCAAATGCACTTGTGTCCCTGGGTCTTGAGCGTCGTCCCCTCCAAACACTTGCGTCAGGTCTTGGAGCAAGCAAGCAAAGAAGCAACCACACCAATCCGCCTGATCAGCGCAACCAAAGGCATCGAAGCAAACACTTTCGCCCGCATGTCCGAAATCGCCGAACAATGCTTCACCTCTGCGCTGCCCCCAGCCGTCTTGACCGGCCCCACCTTTGCCCGGGAAGTCGCTGCCGGCGAGCCTGCGGCAATGGTCATCTCCAGTCGCGACGCAAGCTTCGCCCAGGATCTCCAGTCCACGTTCACCGGTGGCAACCTGCGCTTCTACACCAACGAAGACGTAGTAGGAGTCGAACTCGCCGCCGCACTCAAGAACATCATCGCGATTGCCGCAGGCGCAATCGAAGGCCTGCATCTCGGCTCCAACTCCACCGCCGCCCTCATCACCAGAGGCCTCGCCGAAATCAGCCGCCTCGTAGTAGCAAGCGGCGGCAAAGCCTCCACCGTCTCAGGCCTCGCCGGCCTCGGAGACCTTGTCCTCACCTGCACCGGCCAACTCAGCCGCAACCGCCGCGTCGGCATCGAGCTCGCCAAAGGCCGCAATCTCTCGGACATTCTCAACGACACCAAGATGGTAGCCGAAGGTGTAGAGACAACTGGTGTGGCGCTTCAACTAGCCGAAAAATCCGGTGTTGAAATGCCAATCACTCAGGCTGTACAAGCCATGCTAACGGGCAACCCAGTCCCCGACGCCCTCCGGCAACTCATCAGTCGCGCACCCCGCAGCGAAATCAACTAACCTTAAAACCCAACCTTCAAGCCCAATTGCAATCGACGCGGGTCACGAGTCGAAATCACCTGCCCAAAATTCGTGTTTCCAAGTCCCGTGCTCACACTCCCCCAGTTCGTGTGGTTGAATGTATTGAAACTCTCAACCCGCAACTGGGCGCTCCGCCCCTTCTCAAATCGAAAATTCTTGTACATCGATATATTCCAGGTATGAAGACCAGGCCCAATCACGGACGTTGAGGGAGCATTACCCAGACGAGTCTCCCCATTCGGTACAGCCTGAAATGAGTTCGTATTGAAAAACTGGAAGCGGCCCCCGGTGCCCCCTGATTCGGATTCGACACCATGTCAGGGCGAATCGGCGCAGCCGATGCACCCACCGTTCCAAGCCCTGCCCAATCCACTCCAAGCGCACTCGTAACCCGTTGCGGCAATCCCGTATTGAGCGATGTGATCCCGGAAATCTGCCACCCAGCCAGCGCATACTTCACAACACCTTTAGACTGCTTGAAGAACGGCAATACATGAAAGTAGCTCGCCGTAAAAACATGCGTCCGGTCATAAGTAGCGCGTGAATATTCGCAAGCCCGGCAGTAAACATTCTGCGGTGCCGTTGACCGGTCAGAAGGGCTATCAGTCAAAGCTTTCGACCACGTATAGGCAATCCGCAAACTCGAACTCGCACTGAAATACCGTTGCGCCCCAACCTGCAGCGAATGGT
>ENA-ORBV01002165-ORBV01002165.1-microbial-mat-metagenome-genome-assembly--contig:-NODE-2165-length-42061-cov-27.241854_pt1 | contig 42061 bp, 60 predicted proteins | sample MGYA00237777_ERZ505514 | MGnify/ENA primary metagenome ERZ505514 (study PRJEB26160, sample SAMN06269048) | microbial mat metagenome | isolation source: Oligotrophic lake microbial mat | place... | reverse complement strand
ATGCCCACAGCCCTCGACCACGATTGAAATTGAAGATAACCCGGGACCAACGACAACCAAGGCCCCGGTAACATTCCTTCTTGAGGCAACACGCCGGACAAGATAATTGACGCCGCCCAGCAGCGTGGCAATGTGCTTGTGCAGTGATTTTGTCGAGTCGAGCCGCAGACGGGGGTTGCCGCCTGTAGCTTTCAATGCCTGCATATACTGGCGCGTGCATCATCTACCCCCATGTTCGCCCTGGCTTAACGAGCTGAATCTCACATGAACAACGCCCTCGTCATCGGTCCCCTGGCCATCCCCTACGCCCTGCTGTTGGTTTTCGCCGTCCTGACGTCGAGCCTCGTTGTTGGAACACGCAGCGCACGCAAGGCGCACACCACGGTCGAGCCGGAGCTGTGGAAGACACTGATCGCAGGCCTGGTCGTCGCCCGGCTTGCGTTCGTCTGGGAATTTCGCTCGGCCTACATGTTGTCGCCGCTGGGCATGCTCGATATCCGCGATGGCGGTTGGAATGCCACCGCCGGTTTCATTGGAGCCTGGCTATTCGCGCTAAGCCTCTACGGACGCCGACCGGCCTTGCGAAAGCCGCTGCAGGCGGCCATGCTCACCGGTTCGTTGGTCTGGCTCGTAGGGTCGATTGCGCTGGCACTGCAGGCCGACAAAGGGCAGGATTTACCGGCATTGAACTTCCAGTCGCTGCAGGGTCAGACAGTGCCACTGACTGCGTTCAAGGGCAAACCAGCGGTGGTCAATCTCTGGGCCACCTGGTGCCCGCCGTGTGTGCGCGAGATGCCGGTGCTGCAACAGGCCCAAGTGGATCGGCCCGGGGTAAATTTCGTATTCCTGAACCAGGGCGAGTCAGCCGCCAAGGTCGATGCATGGTTGCGGGCGCGCAATCTGGGCCTGAACAATGTACTGCTGGACGAGGCTCGCACAGCGGGCGCAGCATTCAAACAAAGCGCGCTGCCCATGACGCTGTTCTTCGACGCCCAAGGGCGGCTTGTCAGCACGCGGATCGGCGAGCTATCTCAAGCCACACTGGCCGAAAGACTGGCCGCCACCGGCCCTTGAGCGCCCATCAACTTGGTGTTGCGTATGGCTGTGCCGGGCGCCAGCTGGGCAACGGCCACGAATTGGGCTGTGCAAACCGCCGTGAAATCCTTCGGGGGCGAGAAGAGGGTGGCATAGCTGCTGCCGATGCAGTCGTGCAACGGCCCGGGCGCAGTGGTGTTATCGCCAGCGCGCAAATGGATGCTTGATGAGGTTCGCGTTGAAGTAGCGAGGATCGCTTGTGACCTCGTCGCCCACCCAGGCCGGCTTTTCGATGGCTTGGCCCTCGGTCGCCAGTTCCACCTCGGCTATGATCAGCCCCGCGTTTTCCCCCAGGAACTCATCGACTTCCCAGGTAAGGCCGCCGAAGGGGATTTTGTATCGGGTCTTCTCGATCAGTGGCTTTTCGGCAAGGTCCTCCAGCATTGCCTGGCAATCCTCCAGCGGAATTTCATACTCATATTCCGCCCGGCTTGCCCCTACGCTGATCCCCTTGATGGTCAGGTAAGCCTTTTCACCGGCGGCGCGCACACGCACCGTGCGCTCCTTGGCGCTGTTGAGATAACCCTGCCGGTAGCGCGTGCCCTTGGCGAGCGCCCGCCAGGAATCGTCCCTGACGAGAAACTTGCGTTCGATTTCCTTGCCCATGATCGCTTCCTCTCCTGCGTCGCGCGAGATTTTGCACTTTACCCCCCCATCCGGCCCACCCAGGCCGACACGTGCTGGCTGGAAAGCCGGTTCCACGCTTGCTCTTGATGCCCGTAGCCGGGGTACTCAGTGTCGAAGCTCTGGAAAAACTTGCGCGCGGCAGAACCCGTTACGAACAGCAGGCCCACTTGCACACAGCCCATGCATGAAGGCGTCGGCCTGCTCGAAACCAGACACCAGAAACTGCTTCAGATCTTCCTGAATGTCGCGTGCGAGTAGGGATGGCAACATGAGCGGTGCGGCTCAGCGGTCGTGGAGCGGATGTCCGGAGGATGTCCGGTTGCTAGCGCTCAGGCCCATGATGCCGTCTCGGATGATCCGATGAAGCTACGGCAAATCAATGACCTGGCTTCATCGGCGGCGATCGGCTGTGCCAGCGGGAAGGCTGGCGATGTCCGGTTCATGTCCGGTTTGGCGACGCTCATGTCCGGTTTGTCCGCACGTAGGCGGTGGTGGCGCCTGCACCCTCCACCCGCAGCAGACCCAGTTCTTCCATCGCCATCAAGTCTCGGCGGGCCTGGCGCTCGGACACTTCGGCTGCGAAACGCTCGCGGTACTCCGCAGGCCGGATTCGCTCCTCCAGCTTCATCGCTGCCAGCAGCGCCTGTCGACGTGCGTTGAGCGATGCCTGTTCCTCTGGCGCACTGCCCGGCCCCCACAGCGTCAGCGTGACGCCGGTTTCCCGGTCCTCCGATTGCGGCTGGCGCAACCCCAGGTCCACAGACGACTGGATGATCTTCTGCATGCCACGGCCGATACGTTCCATCAGTCCCCGCAGGTATGCGCGAGGATGGCCTTGCCATTCCGCCACCGGCAAACCGCGTGGAATACATCGAAGTCGCAGCTTGAACCGGCCCGGCTTGCGGGCCGATGAGCGCGCGCCGCCACTTTCTGCGTATTTCAGACCAAAGTGACCGCCCGTTTCGGCATCGTGACCGCCGAATTCGGGAACGTGACCGGCTGTTTCGGTGACGTGACCGGCGGAAGAATCGGACCCGATTGGTCGGGTGTTGGTCGTGGCCCCAGGTCTCGCCGGTGTAGCGCAGAATCCCGACGAAGTCGTCCCGCGCGATCGGCGAAAGCCTGAGCGGCAGCCCCTTACGGGAGGACATCCGGGTCCGCAGGCCGGCCGCTGTGTATGGCGCCGATGGCGCTTTTCGTCATCGCGTCCAGGGTCTCGCCGGTGTTGGCGACACCCTCGCCGCGATCGAGCTGCTCGTCGCCCTTCCTGATCGCCGCCTGCCAGGCTGCGACGCGGCTTTCCTCGGCCTGCATGCGGCGGATCGCGTCGCGGATCACCTCTGTGGCGTTGCCATAGAAGCCGCTGGCGACCTTGCCCTTGATGAAACCTTCCATCTCTGGTGATAGATTCACGTGCATGTTAATGGGAATCTCTCCGGGCAAGTCATAACCACAAAATATACATGAAATGGATATCCCATAGCCCCGCCTGCATTTGTGACCTCGCCGGCGGCTATCCGACCAAACTCCGAGGTCGGGCCGACTCGCCGCGCAACATTTCGCACATCTTTCACCCCCTCATCCGGCCCGCTGTGCGTTTAAGCACCACCGCGACCTTGAGACACTTTCCGGGGGCCGGTGGCGGCGCCTCTAAATGGCTCATCGCAGTTTGCAACGCCGCCTGAAGCCCGATCGAATCACCGAATGCTGCAATCAGAGGGGAGTCCACCGTGAAATTCGAAAACGTTCTCATCGCCGCCATCCAGTACATCGGCCTCTCGGCCAGCGCCGCCCTGGCCTCAGCGGATTTCCCGGGAGCATGCGTATCGACGCGCCGGCCACGCAGGTGAGCGACCCGATCAGGCCACGGCCTTCGACGTCTTCAGCAGCTAAAAGCCTCAGCGGGCCGGCCCGCAGCACCCGCCCGCGTCCTGCACCGGCGGGCATTTCACCGAGCCGTACGAGCAAAACACGCAACAATCCCCCGCCTTCGGCCGCAGCATCGCCTTGCAGCGCTCGCATTCGTAGAAAAACTGGCAGGCATCGGTCGGCATGTCCTCGCGCTTGGCGAAGCCGCACGCCGGGCAGGTCAACACCGAGGAGAGAATCGCCGCGCTCAAAGTGGCCGCCAGGTGAAATCGACGCTGATCGGTCGCCCGACATGTTTATGGCACATTGACATATATGGCATATTGAAATAGTCTACGCAAGCTTGCCAAACTCTCAAACATGCTGATCCCTAATCAAAATCTCGACAAATACTCGAATCTCGCTCAAACATTCGAATTTACTCAAAATCTTGTCAAGTTCATTCAAAAATCACTCATTCACTCACTCACTAGACAGAACCAAGGAAACGACCATGACGACCGCCCCATTAACCTTTGCGATGCCGCAGGCGTCGAGGCCATTTTTGAAAGACAAGCATGCGGGTCATATCAAAAGCACGTCTGAGGGATTTTTGGTTGGTGCACCCGCGGGCCAAGCGCGGCCTTGAAGCGTGGTACCAATCAATTTCCCATCAGGAATATGTGGACTTCAGTGCCCTGAAGAGCACATTCGGCGCCTCGGTAGACTATGTTGATCCAGTATGCGTCTTCGATATCGGCGGCAATAAATTCCGACTTGTCGCCGCAATGCATTTCAACCGGCAGATCTGCTACGTGCGACATGTATTGACGCACGCCGAATATGACCTTGACGCATGGAAACAATGAACCCCTCATGAACCTGAATTTGAACGTATCACGCGAACGCCAGCGGCTGATTTCCGCCTGGACGTTGATCAAGAATGCCACGGGTATCGGCCCGATTCGCTCGCCGGCTGACTATGAAGCCATGCGAACGTTGGCGGATCAGCTTGTCGATCAGGTCGGCACACAGGTCGGGCACCCGCTTTCCGACCTGCTGGATGTTGTGCTTGAACTCATGGCGTCGTGGGAAGACGACAACATCAGCGTGCAAGAACAATCGCCGAAGGACATGCTGTCGTATCTGATCAAGGCCAACGGTTTGAAACAGACTGATTTGGCGAATATCGTGTCGCAGGGAACGTTGAGCAATATATTGCGCGGCAAGCGCGAAATCAGCAAGCAACTGGCCAAGAAGTTCGCCGAGCGATTCAGCGTCAACGTTTCGGTGTTTCTTTAGCGCCATCTCCTCCCGCCTGGCGAAGCCGTACGCCGGGTCAAGCCGCGACGACAACCCGCTGCACCGGTTTGACCTTGATTTTCTTCTCGCGCTGGGCATGCCAGAGGTCGTACTGGGCCTGGGCTCGTAGCCACGTCTCTGCGCTGCCGCCAAGCCATTGCGCAAGCCGGATCGCCATGTCCGCGCTGATCGCGGCACGGCCATTGATTGCCCGCGAGAGCGCCACGCGGGAAACGCCAAGCTGATTTGCTGCCTCGGTCACGGAAAGGCCGAGATCGGGCAGAACGTCTTCACGGATGATCAGGCCGGGATGGGGCGGATTGAACATCTTCATGGTCGATTCCTCAGTGATAGTCATGGTAGTCCACAACTTCGGCGTCCTCGCCGACGAACTTGAACGTCAAGCGCCAATTGCCGTTGACCCAAACGGACCAGCGGCCGGCGTCGCGGCCGATCAAACGGTGCAGCTTCCAGCCGGGCTTGTCCATTTCCTCAGGCGCCTTGGCGACGTTCAGAATCGCCAACTGGCGCGCCAGTTTGTCGGCGTGCGACGGCTGGATGCCTGCCTTGCGCCCGGTCAGGAAAAACTTCTCAAACCCCTTGTGGGCGAAGCTCCTGATCATGCGTAATTGTATCGCGTAACGATACAATTACGCAACTTGATCAAGCCACCGCGTGCAGCGGCGTGCCTTCGCTTGGCTTGAATTGAATACCCGCCCGATGCGCATCAGCCCGGTGCCAATGTAGGGGCTGTTCCCCATGTGCCGCAAGGCAACGCGAGGGTCCAGCCCACATCTTGCGACAAAACGCCACCATTTCGGCGCATGCCACGTTGAGAATCGCTACATGATGATTGGCTGCAAGCTTGAGCTTGGTGCCGCTACCTGTAACGCCGATGCGCGGAGCGTAAAAGGTGAAGTGCGACACCCAGGGCCGAACCTGGCGGCAGGCGCCAGGCGGGCCACTGAGATACATGATCCAGGCCTGCGCGGGACGCTCGGTGCGAGTTCCGCTGATGGGAGCATCGAGCATGGTCCGCCCCTGGCTGCGCAACACAGTTTCCGCCTGCTTCTTGTCAGCCAATGGCAGGGTGCTGGTTTCCAGCAGGATCTGGCCGCGCTTGCGCGGCTTGACGTCCTTGAGCCCCGACACAACGTCGTGCAGCGCCTGGGCCGAAGGCAGTGAGGTGATCAGTGCATCGGCCTGCTTGCAACCTCGGCGTAGCCGGGCATGGGTTTCCCACCCGCACGGCGCAGCGCCCGCAAGCTGGCATCATCGATGTCGTAGCCGGGTACCTGATGACCGGCGGCCAGCAGGGCACGCGTCATGGTGCCGCCCATGATGCCGCCCATGATGCCCAGGCCGATGATGCCGATGCGGGCCGATTTGGGTTCGCTGATGGAAGGCTTTCCCTTCATGGCAGGCTCGAACATCTTCATGCTCGATTCTTCGGTGGTAGTCCTGGTAGTCCAGCATCCCCTGGAACCACGAGCGACGGCCTACGCGGAATCCTTGAGCGGGATGTTCAAAAATTGCTTGGCCAACTTCAACCCTTGGCCTTGATAGTTCGATTTGATGTCGCGCCCATACAGAAGGTTTGGCGTTGCTGCCATGCGTTCATAGCGCAGCCATCCTACTGTCTGCCCGTGCTCCAGCAGAAATGGCACTTCATGCGAACGAACCTCGAGCACACCCCGGCTGCTGCCGGCCTTGCCCTTCGACGCGTCCCAACCGAATCCGGGGTCGAAAAATCCCGCATAGTGAACCCGGAATTCGCCGGCACGCGTGTCGTACGGCAGCATTTCGGCGGCGAAGTCCGGCGGCACGGCGATTGCCTCTTTGGTCATCAGAATATAAAACTCGTCAGGGTCGAGTATCAAGGAGGCAGATTTGCGAAAGCGGATCGGTTCCCAAAACTCCAGCGGGTCGTAATCCCGTCGTTCCAGATCGATTCTCTTCGTATGCTTCTTGACGCGATAGCCAATCAAGGCATCCGGCTGCCCGGAACCTCGAAGGTCGACTGTGAAAGGCAGCATGCCTCTCCTGGTGTGTCCGATGGCTTGCTCACTGTCGCGAAAATCAACAATCCGGCCCTGGCCGAGCAATTGCCGCCACTCCGTTGCGGCAATTGGTTTAGGCCCCTCGCCTCGGGTACGGCGAAACCGCAGCTGATTGAGCCGCGTCCCGGGTTTGACAACAACACTGAAGCTGCGGGGGGCCACTTCCAGGTACAGCGCTCCGCTGTAACCCTCTTCAACCTGATCGAAACTGCTTGCACCGTCTGCAATCAGCCGCGTCAGAATATCCAGGCGCCCTGTAGAACTCTTCGGATTTGCGAATGCCGCAACCTCGCTCTTGAGCTTGATTGCCTCCATCAGCGGAATGACGTAAACCCGCCCCTTTTCCAACACAGCACCGTTTTCAAGATCAATGCCGAAACGCTCGAACTGAGCGTCAAGTTGCCGCATCTTTTCAAGGACTTTCACGCCTTTCCCGGGAAGAAAGCTGGTGTCCACAGGGTAGGCAACTTGCCCTAGCCGCAGATCGATGCTGGCAGGCTGAATCTGGTCTGGGTCGATCCCTTGCAAAGGAAGCAAAGAGAATATCTCTCCGCTTGCCACCATCGCCTCGATGCGCTGGCTCGGCAGAATGCCGGTGTACTCGCGACCGCGCGTCGGTGTCGGCGCACCGGCTTGTTGCGACCAGACGCCGCCTGGCGTAGCTTCACTCACCGCTTTCCCCATTCCTGGATGCATAGGCAATGCGGCGCGCAATTTCAGCAGCGTTCCACTGCGTGTAGCAATTCAAGGAGCAAAATACGCCGTCCTTGAACTGCCCGCTTCCGCACTTGTGCACGATTGCGCGTTGGCATGCCGGGCAGACATTTTGGTCCCGGCAGGGTCGCAAATATTCCGCTGCAACTTCCGCCATAGATATCCCGGTAAAAACCGTCGCGAGGGTGATCTCGCTACGAAGGAAGATTATAAGCCGCGTGGTCTGACGCCAATGATTTGCCGCGTCCCTGGTGTAGAGGCCGGCAGCCGCGGCCGCCACCGGCAGTTCGAAAATGCACCAAAGCCGGGCCGCGTGACCGTACCCGGGAAACCGGGTGACGATTTGGCGCCTGCAACATTGAACTGTATTTTGAAGCAGCCCGGCTTGAAGCAAGTGAGGCTCCAATGCGCTACGCGATCGTGATCGACAAGGCCGAGAACAATTATTCGGCATACGTACCCGACCTGCCCGGTTGCGCGGCAACGGCACCTCGCAGCACCTGACGATGGCGATGTTCATGCGCATGGCCGACATCAAGATGCAGCACGTTCCCTACAAGGGCATGGGCCCGGCAATCAGCGATCTGATGGGCGGCCAGGTGGACGCGCTAATCAGCCCCACGGCCTCGGTCGCCGGCCACATCAAGAGCGGCCAGCTGCGCGCACTGGGTGTCACGACCACCGAACGCTACCCTCTTCTGCCCGACGTGCCCACCATTGCGGAGACGGGCTTTGGCGGCTACCAGATGGAAATCTGGCACGGCCTGGTCGCCCCCGCAGGGACGCCCGCCGCGGTCGTCCTGCTGTTGAGCAAGCAGGTGCAGGAGATCATGCAATTGCCCGAGATGAAGGACAAGTTCAGCCAGATGGGCGCCACGCCCGCGCCCAACACGTCGGTGCAATTTGCGCAGCAGATTGGCCGCGAGATCGCCAAGTGGCGCAAGATCGTCCAGGAAGCCGGCATCGTCGGCGAGTGACGCGGTGATCCCGATGCGACGGCCTCGGTCCGCCGGGTAGCAGGAATCCGCCCTTCAATGATTGGCGCAGACGGATATCGCCGGATCACTCCAAAATGCCATGGAAATTCCATTCATGTCAGTATCCTGGTCTACAATTGCGTACACATTTGATGACCGAGGTGTCCCATGGACTATGTAACCGTTCGCGAGCTCCGCGCTGAATCCGGCAAGGTGTGGGAGCGCGTCGAGGCCGGCGAGGAGATCGTCGTCACACGCAATGGCAAGCCTTTCGCGCTTTTGTTGCACACCAAGCCGAACGAAGTGGAAGCGACACTGCGTGCTCACCGCGCTGCACGCTTCGGCGCCGTGCTCGACCGCATCCAGACGCGCGCAGAGGAGAAAGGGCTGAACAAGATCACGACCAGGGAAATCGACGCCGAGATCGCTGCCGCACGCAAAGACCGCCAAACCGCCAATGTCAAGCCTGGCCGTCGTTGACACCAATATCCTGGTATCGGCGCTGCTCAAGCGGGGCAGCATCCCCGACAAGGTGGCGCTGGCAATCCGCCACGGCATTCTCTTGCCAGTGATATGTGCCGAGATTCTCGACGAATACATCGATGTGTTGCAGCGGCCACGATTTGGTTTCCTTGAACGCGACGTGACGCAGCTACTTGACTTGTTCGCGGCGCAGGCGCGCTGGATTCGCATCACGCCGTATCTGCCAGTACTGAAACTGCCCGACCCTGCGGACTGGCCTTTTATCGCCGCCGCATTGGCCGCTGACTGCCCGGTGATTACGGGCAACGTGCGGCACTTTCCGAAGCGGATCGGCGTGGAAGTCATGACGGCGAGGCAGTGGATGGAGCGCTCGATTTGAATTGCGGAGAGCATCTGATCCGATGCGCGTTCAATCAGCCGCGCCGCTGCCGTATCGTATTTGTTACCAGTAGAGAATATCTCTCCGCTTGCCACCATCGCCTCGATGCGCTGGCTCGGCAGAATGCCGGTGTACTCGCGACCGCGGGTCGGTGTCGGCGCACCGGCTTGTTGCGACGAGACGCCGCCTGGCGTAGCTTCACTCACCGCTTTCCCCATTCCTGGATATATAGGCAAGGCGGCGCGCAATTTCAGCAGCGTTCCACTGCGTGAAGCAATTCAAGGAGCAAAATACGCTGTCCTTGAACTGCCCGCTTCCGCACTTGTGCACGATTGCGCGTCGGCATGCCGGGCAGACATTTTGGCCGGGATTGCTTCGGCATGACGCCAGCGGAAGACCCTCTCAGCCGATCGTGCTCAAACCGTTGCGGATACGCGCGCGCAGGCACTTGTCGTCGCCCGGCTGAACCTCCCGGCACGGCGCCGGCCGCTGGCCATATACGCGACAACGGACCGTCTCGCCCACCTGGCCCTCGAGCGCCGCGCAACGCGGGGCCGCGCGATTGGTGCCCGCCATGCAGGCGTAGAACGGGCCCATCTGCTCGACCAGCGTATCCGGCAGTCCCAGGCTTGTCGCTTCGGCCCAGTAAAACGAAACACGATAAGTCACACAACAGGCGCCACATTCCTGGCAATTGAAAACCTGTGCGGCGTCGGAATGGTCTGCTTCGACCGATGCCCCGACGCACAGGGTCTCCCGCGTCATGGCGTCACTTCGACGCCGCGCCAGAACGCCAGCCGACTCTTGCGCCGGGGGCACGCGCGCTTGCGCCGAATGCGTCTTTCGCCCAGCAGCCGCGCAAGGCATGGCGAATCGGCTTGCTGACTAGCGGTTCGACGAGTCTCCGGTATTGACGGTACCCAAGCTGGCTCGCGTCGGGCTGTCGAGAAATCCCGGCAATCCTGAGGCCAAGGCGCAACTCGCCGCCATTTCGGGCGGCCGCATTGAAGGTTGGCGACATTGTGATGGTGCAAGGCGCAACCGTGGTGATTATCAGGCTGGCGCCAACTCGAGTTTTATGCGGCGGCCAAGTGCGGCTGCCGCACCAGCTAACGTTGTCAGGGTCAGGCTGGTATCGTTTTCATCCAGCAAGCGATTGAGCGCAGCACGGCTGGTATGCATCTTTTTTGCCATTGCCGTCTTTGTGATCTTTTGCGCGGCCATTTCCCGCTCGATCTGCCACGCAATAACCCGTTTCACCGCCACGGCAGTAGCTTCTTCTAACCTGCCTTCCTCCTTAAGGAAGTCATCGAAATCGCTTCCAATGTTTTGCTTTTTCATTTGCGCCTCTTCAACAGTTTGAGTCGTTCTTTTGCCAAGTCCAATTCCGGCTTGGGAGTCTTCTGTTCTTTCTTGATGAAGCCATGCAACAGAACGATCATGTCGCTATCGAGAACAAACAACAATCGTGCGATACGCGTGCTCAGGCGGGTGCGCAAGTGCGTACCTCCCAGATGCCACTTTCAAGATGCGCCACCAGCGGCATACCCATGGGCCATCCAAATTGAACAGTCTTGATGTCTTCGCCTATGGTTTTGCGCTCCGCAACTGGAATATCCTTCAACCAGTCGCGAACGGGTTCAGCGCCGGCATCCGTTCTGAAAAATCGTACGCCCAAGGTTGGGACAAGTTTTTTCTCCACGGCCTAGTGTATCATTTTTGGTACGCGCGTATCTTGACGGCGGAGCGGCTTGCGTGGTGAGAGCGGCCGATACTGGATAAGCCGGGACGCGCGGTCAAGCTGCTGCTGCCGTGGCCGAGACCTTTGGCACCCAGTTGCACGGCGGCAACTCCGCCGAGCGATCGACGTGGTGCGCATTGATGCGCTCCGGCGCATCTTTGAGATATGCGAAAGGTTCCACCTCCACCAGCTTGCAGCACTCGATCAACGACAAGGCCGCGGCGACGGCCCGGCCCCCGCGCCATCGCTCAGCGGAAATGCTGCGATTCAGTCAAACCAGCGAGGAGCCGGTCGATGCTGGTAGTCATGGCTCATCCCGCTCCTGAAAGGGCAATGCTTTCGGCCCAGTAGAACGAAACGCGATAGGCCGCGCAACCGGCGTCGCTTTCCTCGCAATTGAAGGTTTCGCTTCGGGTAGGACCGGTCCCCATTGACCAATGCTCCGGCGCACAGCGCCTCTTCCGTCACGGCGTTACTTCGACCCCGCGCCAGAACGCCACCCGCCCTTTGATCTGCGCCGCCGCCTCTTTTGGCTCAGCGTAGTACCAGACCGCGTCCGGATTGGCCTTGCCGCGATGTTGAGGGAATAGTAGTTGGCCGTACCCTTCCAGCCGCACACGGTGGTGGTGCCGCTCTTCTCCAGATATTCGGGTTTGACCGCTTCGAGCGGGAAATAATGGTTGCTGTCGGAGAACACGCGGATTTCCATGGATGCGTTTGTTGAGGCAAAGGGATATCGGCTCACCGAATCCACGCTGACTTTCGCGGCCAATCTTTATGATGATCAAGGAAACACGTTGGCGGTGATGAACGCCAAGTTTTACCCTGCCGATCCAATCACGCAGGCAGGCGGAGACGAAGCAACTAACCGCGGCCGACCTATCCACATTCGACGCTCAAATTCGCAAGGTATCCGCTCATCCGTGAATATCACCACTTGGCTTAAGGTAGTGCAATGGTGCCGAACTTGGGCGCGACGACCTCGGCCCAGAACCGGATCAGCCCCCAGCGCAGCGCGACTAGCTCGGTGCCGTTTGGTTCTTCAGCGGCGTCCGCTTCGATACTTCTGAGCGCGGGCACCTGGTGCGTGGGCGCGACGTTCCAGTTGACGCGATTGATCTGGTCGTGTGAACGGCGGTCCAAATCCGCCACTATATGGCGATGCGCTTTTTTCGGGCATGAAAATGCGTGACGCCAGAAAGCCCAGGAGCCGGGTCAAGGGCAGGCTGCGGTCTTTTGCAGCCTGGCGTAGCGGACCCTTGGCGCGGCGGAGGGGCGATACACTTGGTCATGGTTGCAAGCGCGGCAGTTTCGCGCTTGCAACCATGGAAGTTTGCGATTTTCGTCGCCAGAAATGTTCGCTTTTGCACCGCCGTTAACACCCAGACGGATATGGCCGGATTACTCCAACAATGGCGTTGGAATTCCTATCCTTCGGCATCCCCCTTCTTGGCTGGTCAATCTTCGGTCGGCGTCAACAGCAACATTCATCACATACCTCCACAACGTGAAATTTAACTACTTCGTGGGATACGTTTCCGAGGGGGCACTTCAGAATACGGCTGGTCTACAATATCTGCTATACGTACCTACACGAGGTGGATCATGGGCAATGTTGAGGCGTTGGAAACTCTCAGTATCCGCGCGGACGGCACGGCCAGTATCGAACTCGATGCGGCCACTGTGCGCGTTCTCGTCAGACAGGCAAAGACGTCACGCAAGCCGGCGGCGGCGTTGGCCACGTCACTGTTACGTGAAGCCCTCGAGGATGCGACGGATCTGCGCGACGCCCGCCGCACCTTGTCGCAAATCAACACCGGCAAACAAAAGACAGTCAGTGCGGAAGCGGTGTTCCGCCGCAATGGCCTTCAAGCTTAGCTTTAGCGAAGCGGCGGGCCGGGAGTTCGACGCGCTCGACGGCGCCCTGCAATTGCGCGTGCGCAGCTTTCTGAAAACAGCGACAGCGTCGACCGATCCGACGGTGCACTTCAAACGTCTCGGTGGAAGTCTTCACGGGTTCTGGAAACGTCGAGAAGGACACGTCCGCCTGATTGCTGATATCGATCCCGGCAAGGTGCGTGTGCTGGTGCTCAAAATAGGGCGCCGCGACGAAATCTACAACGTTGACAAGGCTGGGTTGAAGCGTTTTGGGCGGAAAATCGCAAAACCGTAAAGCCGCCAAGGCGGCTTCGGAGGCGGCGCAGGCGCTGTACGACATGATCCTCAGGCCGGCGAAGAGCGGCTCCACACGACGGAAATCGGCCTGAGAGGCGCTTCTACCAATGGTTCTAGGCCGGCGTTTATATGCTGCCGGAGGCAGGCGCGTGGATGGCGCGCGACGAGCTGGTCGCGGAAATGGATGCACAGCCGATCGGCGTAGGCCTTGAGCAACAAGCGCTGCCCGGCATACAAGGCGGGCACCGAGTAGTGGTTCGAATCCAGCGGCACCCGGAACTGCTTGGTGGCCCGTACCGAGCACACCCGCGCCAGATCGAAAGGCGCGGGATTGAGCGGTTTCAAATGCGCGCGCTCGGCCTCGAAGTGATCGATCGGGCGCTGCTGGGTCCACTCGTGGTGAATCTGGGGACTTCACCGCGCACGGAAGCGTCTTGACAGCCCGAGCCATATCAGGAAATCCCGAAGTGGCGCGGAGTACAGGACGCAGGAATCATAAACGGCCGTGAACTGCGAATGCCTCATTCGTAGCCCACCCACGGGGCATTGGGCGCCAACACCAAGCACTAACGACGAGCGCTTTTCGCAGTCACCAACCGCCGAATCTCCGCCAGCTTGGACTTCAGGCGTCTTTCATTGTCCAGCCCCATACGAACCAGAAGCTTCTGTCCTGAAGATAGGGAACGCAAACCAGGGTCAGAAAATTCGTAGCTCAGCCATGGTCGGGTTACCTTGATTGGCCCTTTCACTTCTGTAATCCGGAGGTCGACCGGTCGCGCCGGTTCAGGTGCGGCAAGAAGATTGTCGATCACTTCCACAAGGCGATCATTGAAGTATCGCCCCGGATAGCCCAAGCCTTCGTAAGCGCGCTGAAACAATGGATACAGCTGTACGTAAAGGGCAACGCCCGCGGCAAGGTCGACCGACTCGACTATCCGTACGAAGGGCAGGTAGCGCAAGCCGTTGTCGGGGTTGAGTGATTGGGCGCCGGCCTTGCCGGTCACGGAGAATCGCCCGGGCGTCGGGTTAACCGGCCATAGGCCGGACGCGGCGTGCTCGCGCGCCAGATTGTCGACGGTCACCACAACGCGACGTACAAAATCGCCCGTCTGTAACATCGACAATACGGCCCTTTGACCCAGGAGTTTGACCAGCGCGTCGGCCACGTACGCATCAACCTTGTCGGCCGCGGGCAGCGTACCAGGGTCGACACCATTGACGGCCGCGATTGGGTATTTGACGGCAGGTTCCGCCACTTGCGGTGCCACCGGTCGCGGAGCCACTGCGATTCGGCTCGGCATCGATACGCCCACCGCGGAGAACAAGTGTGTCCACGCCCAGTAGCCGCCGGCCAATACCATCAGGCTCAGCACCAGCACAATCCAAAGCGCCAGGTGGTCGCGAAATCCGCCCTTCTCAGGCTTCAATTTTCCGGTTGACTCGATGCCAGGCTGAGGGAGTTTTCCATCCGGGCCGAAGCTGGGTTCCAATCGTACGTGCATATGTGCTCCTACTCTGTCGCGCCGGATAACGAAGATCGGCGCGCCTGTTTTGCGACCACGACAACTCGTCGCGGCCAGTCGCGAAAAGTTGATTCCTGCCGAAGCTGACGGTTTCCATCTTCGACTCCTTCACGCCATATGGTTTCAGCGGGCGCTGAAGCGGGTGCCGGGTTAACGAGGGCCGGCGTAGGCATTGGCTTGGACGTGCCGCTACAGGCAACAAGCAAGACAACGGCGATGATTGAAACGAGGATGGCTACTGCAACCCTCACACGCGGTCACCGGTAGTTGGCGCCCGTACACGGACGCAAGAGGTTTTGTTTCGGCTCCCAGCCATGCCGGAGCCTCAGCACATGCTGGCGGAAGGGTACATTTGTGCAAATATAAATGTCAAGGATTATTCTCTTGCAATTCTGCGTTGGTCAAACGGCAAACGATTCACAGTAAACCAACGAGAGAGTCGGGCGATTTGGACGCCGGTTGAGCCTGGCAATAATCAGACAGAAATCGTAATCTGCCCGGAGGCATGGCGCTACTGCAAATTCCATCGAGTCGTACGTGTTGGAACACCGTCGAAGCCATAGAACTGCCCGCCTGTGGATTTCTACCGCGACCTGGCACTCAAGTTGTTCCCTTGGCTGGCCACCCGACAGCGGCCTTTGTTGACTTCCTCGGCGGCGTTGTTCGAATTGCTCGACAGCGGCCGCATCGTGGCCCGATGCGCACTGCAGCGATCCGACTGATTGCCAGCATATGTGCAGCAGGAACTTTTCTCCCTGTTTGGAGCCTGCAATCTGGTTTGGCTGGTATCGGTCGGCCGTGACTGCGCGACCGGATCGCGTTCATTCTTGCGACAGAACAAATACAACGAGCTCAGTCCCTACTTTCGACTCGCGCCTTTCGGGAACTGCTGCCAGTTGCGGCAACACCCGTACCGAATAAAGGCAACGCGTGAATTCGATGGGGCGATTTGGCGAGCGAGGGCAGGCCGAGACGATTTTTTGCAGGGCGCTTTTCGCCTCTGTTAATCAGCAGGTCCCTGGTTCGTGCCCATGGTTGCTTGCCGCCGCCCTGGCCATTCTCCGTTCACAGCGAGAGCATCGGCAACGGCGACTCGTCCTGGAGGCTCATGTGTTCCAAGCGCCATTGCTTTGGAGCTTCGCTTTGGGCGACCGTAATCGCATTGTCCGAAACCGGGTCGCAGTATTTGAGTTGGATGTTTTTCCACGCACCGGTTGGCTTCAGAAATGCCAACTCGAAAAGTGACTCCAGTTCCTCGGACGCCTTTGTCGCTGCTGCTGCCGCTGTTGGTTCGTCTCGACCACCGTCGTACAGCACGACTATCCCCAGTTGGTATAAATCATCCGCTGCCGAGCGCTCGACATCAACGCCCTGGTCGAGATCAAACATCAATGCGCGAATGTGATCACCACTTGCCGCCAAAATGTTTTGAATTTTCTTCAGAAGCTTGAGTTTTCCTGGAATCGTTGCATCGCGCAGTCGATCTTCGAAAGCCTCCGGAAAAGCCGCGCGCGAATAGCGTGCTGCAAGCCAGCGCTGGAGAATTCTCAATCCCTGCCCTTCCAGCGTCATATCCCGGCGCGGGTCAGTTGCAAATAACGCTGCCTTGCTAATGGACTGTTTCGAAGTGGCCAACAGTTCTAATGGAACGGGCCCGCCATCCGACTGATACTCGAAATGGAGGCGACGCGCCGTCTTTGCATAAGAATCCGCACCGAGCGTTGCGATGCGCCACCCAACGACGACTTCCGCTTCAGCCTCCTTGTCAGCGGCAGCCGCCAAATCGCAGTCATGTGAAATCACTACGACGAACGTGTCTAGCAGCCTGTCGGACTTGGGGAATCGCAAGCCGAGGGTTTTCGCGGCTTCGTCGGTTAGGACATTTCCCTGAAGCCACAATACCTGACGGGCACTATCTGCCATTCACACACTCGTCAAGTATTTTCACGAAGGTGCGAGGCGCCGAAAGCGTCGGCAGGCACCGTCACCTCTTGGTGTTCAGCGAGACGTTCGGCCAAGCGTTTGCGTTGCTGGAACTCGCGAGACAGCGTCTCAACTAGGTTGCGTGCCAGTTCCACGGCCTTGCCATCCTCGTTGACGGATTCCAGAATTGACCGGCCGCTCGCCCCCCTTCGGCGAAGCATCTGGGGCGTGACGTCAATCGTCGAATCGAGAAAAATATCCGCAACCTGCGCCAAGTCCGATAGCCGCGATTCATTCTGCCTTGATGGCGAGCCCCCGTTGAGCCACTCATGCACCGCCTGCCGCGAAACACCAAAGGTCCTTGCCATCTCCGTGACCGATATTTTCAAAACCTGCCGAATGTGTGCAATCTCTCGCGAGGCGGAAGTCGCCGCGTGGACCACTGCCGTACGCGGATCCTCGAATTCGATCTGATTGATGGTCCAAGTCGCGGTAGCTGCGCTGGCATGAAGATACAGCGGCGTAAGTAAACCCAATGTCCCTGCGAGGCAATAACTGACGATTCGGCCATGAAAGTCGGCACCGACAATGGCCGCCTCATCTAGATGCTCATCATTTTTTGTGAGCGTCGTTGCCCTGACAACGTGCGGCGAGGGGCCGTCAACTTGATACGCAGCGTACATATCGCAGTTTCCTTTAAATTATTTGTTCCAAGCTGCGATGGCGGCCGGCGTGACTATCGCGTTGAATGCCAGACCGATACCGCCCCTGAGCATCGTCAGCCGCGATTTGACGGTATCCATTTCAAACACGTGCCGCCCCTCGATAGAGGCGTCGGTGTCGACAATCGCGTGGACGCCATTGATCACCTGGAATCGAGGCGCAAGATTGATACCGATGGGCTGCAGATCCATCGGAAATCCCAGCGGTCCGGCTTGAATGATCGTTCGTGCAAGTACAACACATTCGGAGGTCTTGAAATGCGTCTCGGTAAGCGAATGAGAAACCTGCACTTCGTCAGGCAATCTTCTGCTCAGGCCCAACACCCCCGGCACTAAAAAGTCTCCAAGTCCTGCTTCTCCATTGGGAGGAACCACCGCATCGAGATAACGCAGGCCAATCCGGTCAGTATGCGCGAGGGTCACGCATTCATGCACGATACCCACCCCCTTCATGAACTCGTCTGCGAACGTCTCGAACGTATCGTATTCCGTAGTCTGGAAAGACAACGCGTTTTGCTCGACGATAAACCCCTTCGTGCTATCGGTGCTGAAGAACATCAGCCGTTCGACTTGGTTGACCACGGGGGGAGGTTGAGGTTGCGACGTGTCCCCGATCATTGGCATCAAGTTGAATGCCATAGACACACCTTTTTTGAAGTCGGGGTAGCCCACTTTTCGCATCCGATCCTGAATATCAGCGGCATACGAACCCAGGCGAAGGATCGGATTATGACGGGCTTGAGCGATGGCGAAGTACACCGGCGCGTTCTTCATTTTTTCACCCATTCAAACTTCTAACTTGACAAACGTACTTACAGTTTACACTTTACTTGACAAAGCATGCGAGTGGCAATCGACATCGACGCAAGCCCCGTCAACCTCGATGCCCTGCCGCACCATCACGGCCAATTTCTCCTTGTCTTTGGACAAGGTGGGTAAACAACTTCTCGATGGGCGTCGCCAGTGCATGGGGCGCCGCCGCACCTACGGCCGCAACCAGTGCGGCCGGTGATATGGCAGGCAGTGCCTGCCACATTGGGGGGCAAGCCGTAGGCCTGAGGATTTGGCAGACGCTGTTTGCCAAAGCAGCGGATAAACGGTGTAGAACCGGCGGCACTGGCGCGGGGTGCGCGGGGACAGGTCGCGTATGCCGCGTGCGTCCAAGGCGTCGGCCAACCCGTTGACCATGGCCTCACCATAGGTGGCACGGTCGGCTCCTTGTTGCTCGTCTCGCGGCTAACTCAAGTGAAGTCTGTGTCGACGTCCGGCGACTGCAAACGAAACAAACAAAACGGGAAATAAACGAAACGAAGGCCCGTTTGCTCTATTCAGTCATGACAGTTTCCGTTTATTTGTATATAATTTTACACATTAAGTTATTTAATGCATAAATAAATGCCCGCCAATGAAGCGCTTCCGCTGGAGGTCAGGCAAGCCGTCCAAAGGCTTGGCAAGAACATTCGCCTGGCTCGCGTGCGCCGCCGAATAAGCCAGGAGGAGCTTGCAAAAGCCTGCCAAATCACCCGGAAAACGCTGTACGCCATCGAGACCGGCATTCCCGGCATCGCGGTCGGAACGCTCTTTTCGGTACTCTGGGCGCTCGGCCTGCTCGACCCGGCCATAGCTCTTGCTGACCCCGACCAGGACGAACACGGCAAAATCCTGGAGGCCGCACGTCAGCCGCAAAGAGTGCGCCATTCGCCAGCCATCGACAACAATTTCTGAGACCTGAACAATGGCGCACGAAGAGCAATCCTGCTATGTCCATATCCAGTTGCCTGCCACCATGGAGGTCGTTCCCTGCGCTTCCCTGAAAGTCAAAAACGTCGCCGCAGGGGTGTTCGAGGGCACCTTCACTTACGGCAAGCGGTATCTCGAGCGTTCGAACGTCATCGCATTGGACCGCTTTCACCTGCCCCTGACGGAACGTGCCTTCAAGTTCACCAAGCTCAAGGGCATTCCAGGTGCCGTCCGTGATGCGAGTCCTGACGCATGGGGGCGCAGGGTCATCCAGGCCAGGTTGCAACGGCCTGAATCCGATATTTCGGAAATCGACTATCTCCTCAATGGGCCCGACGATGGCGCAGGCAATCTGAGCATCAGCCGCACGGTCGAGCCGCCTGCCCGGACTCGTCGGTGCAACCAAACCCACCAACTGGAAGCGCTCACCCATGCAGCGCAGAAGCTGGAAGAGGACGGGCGATTGCCACACGAAGTGCTGGAAGAACTGGAGCCAGGCACGAGCATGGGCGGTGCGCGCCCCAAGGTGAGCATCGAAGACGACAACAAGATCTGGTTGGCCAAGCTGCCAGAACTAGGTGATCGTCACAACATGCAGCGCATCGAATATGCGACGCTGGAACTTGCGCGCGAAGCCGGCCTGCGCGTATGCGGCACTCGCATGGAGCCGGTCGGCACAAAGGAAACCCTGCTGCTTCAGCGCTTCGACCGCGAGTGGAATCCCGATGCCAAGGCTTACTGGCGGCACGGACTCGTATCGGGCCTGACGGTCCTTGACGCCGAAGATGGCTACCTCGGCCGCCAGCGCTGGTCCTACTTGTTATTGGCAGACGAGCTGCGTCGCTGGTCGGTCAAGCCGGAGGAAGACCGTCGCGAACTGTTTCTGCGCATGGTCTTCAACGCCATGGTCACCAACAACGACGACCACCCACGCAACCACGCCATGCTGCATACGCCCGGCGGCTGGCGGCTCTCGCCAGCCTACGACATAGTGCCGGTGCCGTTGATATCCCAGGAGCGCAGAGACCTGGCGCTGGAGGTCGGAAAGTTTGGGCGGGCAGCCAGCCGGTACAACCTCTTTTCCCGGTGCGATGTTTTCGGACTCACGCGCGAGGATGCCGAAAAACTGGCCTACGCCATGCAGGGCGTCGTGTCGGGCTGGCGGGCATTCTTCGCCGCCAAGGGTGTCGAGCCACGCAGCCTCGACATGCTTGAACAGGCCATACTTCCGCAGTCGTTCCTTTGGGACAGCCCGCCTGAAGCCATCTAGCCGTTATCGGCCATCAGGTTCGCTTGGGCGGCCGCCGGTCGTGAGCCGACCAATGAAAGGGCGGCCCCACCTATGCAACCCGCCAAAACGGCCGCAAGCGCCGAAATTCGCGCGCCGACACGACGATGTGTTCGAGCAGCAGCGCGCGGCGCACATTCAAGGTCTTTTCGATAGGCGCGACCATGGTTGCCGCTGAATCGCCGGCCTGCTGCGCCAGTTCAGACACCAGACGCTGCGCGGTCGCGAGATCCTGCATCTCGCCCAAAAGGGCCTGCAGGTTCTCTACCGCAACGAGATAAGGCTGCGCCACCGCTTCATCATGCAGCGGTGCTGCCACCTGGCTTAGATAGCGCAGCTTTTTCACTTCGATCCGGAAATGGTGCAAAGCCTCGGCGGACGCCGTTTCGGTATGGCGCGCGCATTTGCGCGCCCGCCTGGCACGCCGCTCCAGCAGGTCGCCAAGCGCACGCCTGACCCGGTCATCGCGTTCGTCGGGGCTGCGGGTTGCCGGTGCCGCGAAGGCGGCTCCGATGAGCGCAGGCAGGCTGCCAAAGCGAGTGCCGGCAAGCACCACACCGGTGTGCTCGCGCTGCCTGGCCTGGTAATTCAGTGCGCGGCGGCGCAGTTGCGCCCGCACGGTCTTGGCAAGGTCGACGCTGAGGATCGGCAAAGTCTCATGGACAAACACGTCGGCATCGCGCGACGCGCCCAACACCCCGGCGATCCAGCGCATCGCGTCGCGGCTGGCCGAGTATTCGGGCCCGAATCGGCCGGCATCGACGGCCTGCAGCACGCCGTGCAGCCCGCGCATCCGCCGCAGCCCCACACGCAACTGGTGCACAAACTCCGGATCCCGGCTGGCCAAGGCAGCGTGGGCATTGGCCTGGAATTTGCGCAGCCACGCCAGCCCCAGCGCCGCCAGGCTCGACCGCGAGCGCAAGTCATTCGCGCGCGGCCTGCGGCCCGCGCCGGGCGGAGCGGGCTTTTTTTCCGGCGCGAGCGGGCTGGATCGGCTTTTCGAACCGCTAGCCATCGGTCGCCGCCGGGCGACGGCTCCAGCCACAAAAGTCAGGGGCAAATCCCTGAGCCGCAGCGAAGCGGGTTTCGTCTTCTTACCAGGCACCGGTGTTCCCCATTCGAAGTTTGGCGCTGCCCGTCGCTATTGGCGCGTACCGCGCCGCCCGGCTCGCGCGCACTGCGCGTGGCTTGCACAAAAAACACATCATGGTCGCTCCCCGTTCTTTCGCCGCCTCAATCCTTCGGCCGTTGCCTCAATGCGTCGAGCCGCTCGCGCAAAGCCCGTTTCTGTTCTTCCAATTCCGTGTTGCGCGCATACAGTCGTTTGAGGTCGGTGGCATATTGGCCGCTGCGATTGCGCACTTCCTGTTCGCTGCGCACCATTTCCTCGTAGTTCCGGGGCGGCAAGTTCATCGCGGCGGCCCCCTGCACGGCAGGGACATCGAGGGTCGACTGCTCCACTCGTCGCATTTCCTGCGTCATCTGGAAGCTCTGGAATGTGGCCTGCTGTTCCTGTTGCACACGCACGATTTCCGCCTCGATCCCGCGCATCTCGGCTTCAGGTGCCGGATCGGCGAGCGCCAAGTGGCACGTCAGGCCCAGTGTCGCGATGATGCAGGCCGCTTTCCGATTGCTCATGGTATTTCCCTCGCGGTGACCGTTCGGGTCGATTATCCACCCGCTACACCCCGGCACACACCTTCGTCAACCGGGTGCACACCAGCCTAGCAGGGAATCGTGACAATCCGCCCACACATTGCAGCGAAGGTGCATTGCGAGTGTCATGTGGCGCGGCTAGTTTCACCGTCTCATGGACAGTGCCGAAGCCCGGCTTTTGCGCCGAATCATCTGCGCCCTCGCGTTCGACTGCGGCGGCTTCGAGGAAAAGGCGAACTGCAAATCACCAGTTCCCTGAATAAGGCATATGCCCGTATGGCGCCCGCCCCGCCCGCCTCGCGGGCGTCCGATTGGAAGTGACGGCATTGAGCCGCATGGCCGCCGCCCAAGTTTCCGTCAACGTGGAATCGCACACAGGTGGCACGCGCCCACCACATCGGCATGAGCTCGATGAGTCACTTTCCGGTGCTCGATCGCCGTTGACGAGCATCGGCAAGCGACCCTTTGCCGAACTAGCCGTAAAGGCTGTGATGCTTGAAAACTCACGTTTTGTAGCAGGCTCAGCGCTTCACGCCCGTCATGCGCCGCGGTTCGCCCACGCCGATCCTGCCGTCCGCCCGCGCCGAAAGGTAGGCGTACAGGTCCAGCACATGCGGATCCACCATTGCATCCCCCTCCCAGGCGGGCATGCTGACCCGGCCGCCTGTGCCGCGTTCGCGCCGCATGATCTGCTCGAGCATGGTGTCAGGCGTCGCCGCGCCATTGTCCACCGGCGGCCCGTCGGCGGGTGCGACGATACGGTAGCTGGCCAGCACCTTGGCGGCGAAGGCGCGCGGGGTCATGTTGCCGATACGCGCGGTAAGGTCGGGCGCGATCGCGCTGCCCGCGCCGCCCATTCCATGGCAGGCGCTGCAGGCCGAATGGAAGATGCGCCAGCCCGCGTAGGTGCCCGAGTCGACACGCCCGTCGACAATCCGATAGTTGCCGGGCATGGGCTCGGCGCCCGCTTGTGCCAGCGCAAGCGGTGCGCTCAATGCGCAGCCAAGCGCCGCCGCCCACACCACGCGCGTGACCACTTGCCGGGTGGTGCAACAACTGATCCTTCGCTTCATCGGATTTCCCCTGGCGTATTCCAAGCCGACATCTTGGCGCATCGCAGGGCGCCGGGCTTGAGCAAGATCAAGTCGCGTCCAAGATCGTCCAGGGCACACCCGGAACCGTGCGCGGGCCGGCAGACAACGGCAACGCACGACTTCACTCTTGCGGCGACTGCGGCTGCCGGACAGGCAACTACCCGGTTCGCGATCCGACGCGAACTTTTCCGCGATTGCGAAACGGCACCGACTGCCGCCGGGAATCAGCGCCGACACCTTGGCGCGCAACACCGGCTGGCTGGTAAAGTTCAGCGGCCCAAGCTATCAAGACACAAGCGGTCAAAATTCGACGAGCGGCAAAAAGCACGGCCATGGGTTACGCTTGGCGAGCACGATGTCTGCAAGCGCTCGGCGGCACGAGCGACACCGGCACCTGCCGCGGCGCGCGGCGTGAAGCCCGCAATCGCCATCGCCCCTCGCGCGTGCAGAGCGCGCGGATCAACCCACCCGGTCCCGCCATGAGCCCGCCCGCCAAGCGTTTCGCGAATCTGCTTGCCATCGGCCGCCGCCCGCTGCCGATTTCGCGCCGCCGCTTTTTCACAGGCCTTAGCCTGGCAGCGGCCGCCGGCGTCACCTGGGAAGCCTGGCGCTACCACCATCCGGTTTGGCGCGATACGCTGGCGCTGCAATTGCGCCTGCCCACGCCGCACGACAGCGAGACGCAACTGGCGCGCATCGTTGCCGCCGCCGCTGCGCAGCGCCCGTTGTTCACGCGCAAGGTCAAGCCGCGCTACGGCGAATGGCTGGCCCATTTCGAGGAACCCGGCGAGACCTTCAACCAGTACCTGCGCGCGGTCCCGCTGTCGCGACGCAGCATCGACGGCGACATCCTGGTGCTGCCGCTGGGCAGCTTCGATGAACGCCTGTCGCGCATCGTCACCGATGTGGTGGCCTTGGCGCAGCTGTTCTACGGCCGCACGGTGCGGCTCCTGCCGGCGCAGCCGGTGCCGCCCTTGCCGGCCGGGCAGCGCCGCGGCAGCGGCCCCGCGGAGCAGCTCTACAGCCTGCCGCTGCTCGACCTGCTGAAGCCGCTTGTTCCGCCGGGCGCCGCCGCGCTGCTGGCGATGACGCCACAGGACCTGACCCCCGGCCCCGGGTGGAACTACGTATTCGGCCAGGCCAGCCTCATCGACCGCGTCGGCGTGTGGTCGCTGTACCGTCTGGCCGAGGCGCGCGCGCCGGCGCCCATGCAATTGCGCCGCGTGGCCCAGGTCGTGCTGCATGAGCTCGGCCACATGTTCGGCCTGTGGCACTGCACGGCCTATGGCTGCTGCATGAACGGTTCGAACTCGCTTTCCGAGTCGGACCGGGCGCCGCTGGCATTCTGCCCGGAGTGCGACGCCAAGGTAGTGTGGCGCTTCGGCCTGGACCCGGCGCCGCGCCAGCGCCGCCTGGCGGCATTCGCCTCGATTCGCGGCCTCGCTGCCGATGCCGAACTATGGAGCCGCTGCGCTGCCGCGACAGAGCGCGTGCTCGGCACGGCGGTGGTGCGCGCCTGAGGCCGGCGCACAGCGCTGCAATGGCGTACAAGCGGGCCGGCTTGCCGGGCCGCGGTCAAGCCTCCCCGGCCTGCCGCCTGCAACACCGCCCAAGGACACACTGAACAAGACCGTAGGCCAGGAACGTCCCTCTCGCAGAGCGTCGAATCGAAAGGACCCTTGGTTCGCGGATCCGCATGCCAAGGACTGGTTCAGCGTTTTCCTAACCGGCTTCGCGCAATTCCAGGGCACCGCCCTTGAGCCGGCCGCGATACTTCTTGTCGCCGGCGGCGAACTCGATGTTCTGGCCGCGCACCCGCCCCTTGATCTCCTGCGTGGCACTGTCGGTCTTGAGCGTGCCGCCCAGCTTCTGGTACTTCTGCTTGAGCGTGATCTGCCCCTGCGCCACGCTGTAGGTGCCGGCCACGCGCTGCGGCACCACCCAGAACAGCACCGTGCAATAGGAACTTTCGCAGCCGGGCTTGCCGTGCATCTCCACTTTGACATCCGGTTCCCAATCACCCATGGTGAAGGTGTTGGAAACGATGCGGGTGCCGGGCTTCAAGCCGAGGATCTTCGGGCGCAGCTTGAGGTTGATATCCGGCAACAGAAACATGGTGATCACGCTGGCCTTCGAAAAGCTGGTCTCGAACAGGTCGGCCTTGGCGAAGGTGGCTTTGGCTGCGACGCCGGCTTTCTCGGCGTTGCGCCGCGCGAATTCCACCATGTCCGGGTTGTATTCGATGCCGCTGGCACGCGCCCCCAATTTAGCCGCGGTGATCACGGTGCGGCCGTCGCCTGACCCCAGGTCGATCACATAATCCTTCGGGCCCACCCGCGCGACTTCCAGCATCTTGTCGACCACCGCTTGCGGGGTCGGCAGCCAGATCACGTCCTTGCCTTCCTGGCCCGATGTCGGTTCATAGCTCGCCGCGGGTGCAGGCGACACGGGCGGGGTTTGCGCCAGGGCGATGCCCGCGATCGATGCCAAAAGGGCAGCGGCAAAGTGCAACGAAGCAACAGCGGACATTGAAAGACTCCTGCGGGCTTGGGTGGCAAGGGGTCGCACATTATGCGCGAGATCAAACAGCCGGCGCGGCGCCGGCCACCGCGCGCCAGCAGCGCCGGCCGCGCCGGGTTGCATCTGGTGCAGCGACTTGCGCGCGGCACTCCCCGGCAGGCAAATGCGGCCGCAAAAAAGCTGCGCTTTCGGCTGCATTTGCCGTAAACATCGAAACAGCATCCGGCCATTGGCGGGCTGCGCGCCTGCGGCGTGGCTGTTGCGGCAACCATCGGCGCGAGTTCAGCACCCGCTCACGTTGCGTGCCACCGCTGCACCAAAGCCATTGACCTGTCGACTCGAAAGGAAAACCGCATGCTCCGCTGCAAGCCTTTTCGCACCCTGCTGCCATTGGCCTTGCTGGTGTTTTCAGGCGCCTCGTTCGCCGTCGATCCAAACGGCGTGTGGTACGGTCCGAGCGCCACCAGAATCAGGGTTGTGGCGGCCCAGGACCAGGTGTTTGTCACCATCAACAATGCGCAGGGCCAGATCGGCCCGCTCACCGGCAAGTGGAACACCGAGGGCGAGCGCTTCAGCTTCCGGCACAACGACTGGACCTATGCGGCAGCCATCCGCAACGAGCGCCAGATCGATGTCACCAATCCGAATGGCAGCACCAGCGTGTGGCAGCGCGGCCGCATGCCGGCACTTGATGCCGGCATGAAGGCCGCGCCACAAGGCGTCGATATCGCCGGGCTGTGGCGTTCGACCAGCGGCAGTTCGGTGCAGATCAGTGCGCAAGGCCAGCAGGTGTTTGTCACCCTGATCAATGCAGCCGGCAAGCGCTTTCAGGGCAGCGGTCGCTGGCTGCAGGCGGGCCAGACCTTCGACTACTCCCTGCCCGGCTATCCGGGTGTGGCCACCGGCACTGTACACAGCGCCAAGCGCATCACCGTGGCCTACGGCGCGACGCCGTCGACCTGGACACGCCAGTTAAGCGCCGCGCCCGGGCGCAGCCACGCGCCGGCTCAGCCGGCGTTGCGCAAGGCCAGCGTGCCGCCCTTGAGCCGGCCGCGATACTTCCTGTCGCCGGCTTCCAGTTCGATGCTCTCGCCGCGTACCCGGCCCTTCAGGTCGAGCGTGGCGCCGGCGCTCTTGAGCGTGCCGCTGAGCATCTGAAACTCCTGCTTGAGCGTCACCTCGCCCTGCGCGACCTGGTAGGTGCCGGCCACCTGGCGCGGCACCACCCAGTACAGCACCGTGCAGTAGGCGCTCTCGCAGCCGGGCTGGCCCACCAGATCGGCGCGCGCGTCGGGCTCCCATTCGCCCATGGTGAAGGTGTTGGAAACAATGCGGGTGCCGGGCTTGAGGGTGAGGATCTTCGGCCGCAGCTTCAGGTTGATGTCGGTCAAAAGAAACATGGTGACCACGCTGGCCTTGTCGAAGCTGGTCTCGAAGAGGTCGGCCTTGACGAAGCTGGCCTTGCCGGACACGCCGGCTTTCTCGGCGGCGCGCTTGGCCAGTTCCACCATCTCCGGGTTGTATTCGACGCCCAGGGCGCGCGCGCCGCGCCTGGCCGCGGTGATCACGGTGCGGCCGTCGCCGGAGCCCAGATCCATCACGTAATCCTTGGGCCCGACGCGCGCCATATCGAGCATCTTGTCGACCACCACCTGCGGGGTCGGCACCCATACCACGTCCTTGCCTTCCTGGCCCGAACGCGGCTCATAGGCCGCGGCCGGGGCGGGTGACACGGGTTGAGTCTGGGTCTGGGCCTGGGCCAGACCTGCGAACGAGAGCAACAGTGCGGTGGCAATACGGAACGAACTGGCGGCGTACATCGATGGGCTCCTCAAGACTGTGGTGCGGGATTGCGGATTATGCAGCAGGCGCCCTGACCAGCAATCTCAGCAGCGGTCGAAAGCGGGCGAAGGCACGAACGCCGGCATCGCTCCGGCACGCCGCGTGCAGGCACGTCGCCCACCGCGGCCGGGCAGCTCCGGCCGGCGCGCAGCCACCGCAAAATCGGCAGGTCCGGCTACGTGGAACCGGCGTCGCGTTTGCGGCGCAGCCGCAGGGCGAGATCGGCGAACGGTTGATGCACGGCATCCGCCACGCCGGCCTGCGCACCACCACCGGCCTGCAGGTCGAGCACGCGGGCATGCTCGTTGTCATGGCAATACAGGCACAGAAGTTCCCAGTTGCTGCCGTCTTGCGGATTGTTGTCGTGATTGCCGTCCTTGTGGTGAACCGTCAACTCGCGCAGGCGCGAAGGTGGAAACTCGCGCGCGCAACGGCCACACAGCCAGGGAAACAACTTGAGTGCTTGCTCGCGGTAGCTGCTCATCGGACCATTGTGTTCAGGCGGCCGGCGGCGCATCGAATTCCGCAGGAGCCCAGTCGAGCAATTCGGCAAGCCGCGTCACCACCCATGTCGCCTCCTGCCGGCTGAACCCTGATGCTTCCGCCAACAGGCCCTGGTGGCAGCGCGCCAGGATGCCGGCTTCCGCAATGCCTTCATTGAAGGCCCAGTTGCGCGCCGGCTCGATCAGCGCATGCGCCATGTCCTCGCACTGTTCATAGCGCGCCAGCACGAGTGCGTGCGTCGCGTCGGGCCGGCTGCGCCCCGGCCTCATATAAAGAGCCAAGAACGATTGCGCAATCTCGATCTGGTTTTCTTCCTGCATGGAGGGCGGATCGACTTTCCGAAATAATGGCGACTGCGACGTCGGCAGGCGCCGACAAGGCACCGCACATTATCCTCCGCGCCGCGCTTGCAAGCGCACAAGCTGGTGCGGCTTCAGGAACCGCGCACCATCGCAGGCCGGGCGGTGCAAGACGGCGCTGCCACCGCGCCTGCTGCGCAGGCGTCACTCACAACGCCTGGCTGAAGCACCCTGCAGGAGCAAGGCCGCGCCGCTGCGCACCAAGTACGTGCGTGAAGCGCTACGCCCCAAACATCGACACCTTGCGCCCTTTCCTCGCTGAATCAGCGGCTTGGCGGCACCAAGGCGGCCTATGCAAGGGCGGCATGGGCCTTGCGCTACCCTCACCATGCGGCGCCATCGCGGAGCATGCCGCATGCCGCCCCCAGTTCCGCCGACACCCCACTCACACGGAGCCTCGCCTCGAATGAAAGCCTTCACCCGCCTGCTGCTGATTGCCGCAACGCTCGCCCTGACGCCTTCAAGCTTCGCGCAATCCTGGCCCACCAAAGCGGTCAAGCTGATCATCCCTTTCCCGCCGGGCGGCGCCTCCGACTATGTCGGCCGCGTCATCGGCCAGGTGCTGTCGGATGCCTGGGGCCAGCCGGTGGTGATTGAAAACCGCGGCGGCGCCGGTGCCACCGTGGGCACCTCTGCTGTGGCCAAGGCGCCGCCTGACGGCTACACGCTGCTGATGGGCGTCAATGCCGGCATCGTCATCGCACCGCATGTCTATCCCCAGCTCAATTACGACCCCTTGAAGGAGTTGGTGCCGGCGGCCGGCTTCGCAGTCTCACCGATGGTGATGGTAGTGCCAGCCGATTTGCCGATCAGGAGCGTGGCCGAGTTCATTGCCCTGGCGCGCGGCAAACCGGGCTCGGTGAGCTTCGCCTCGTCCGGCTCCGGCGCCCTGCCGCACCTGACCACCGAGAAGTTCCGGCTCGCCGCCAAGTTGGAAATGCTGCATGTGCCCTACAAGGGCTCCGGCCCGGCCTTGGTCGACCTGCTCGCCGGCCGTACCCAGATGATGATGGACATCATAGTTTCTGCCTTGCCGATGGTGCAATCGGGCAAACTGCGCGCGCTGGCGGTTACCACATCCAGGCGCGACGCCGCGCTGCCCGGCGTGCCGACCATGATCGAAGCCGGCGTGCCCGGCTTTACCGCCGAGCAGTGGTATGCGGTGTTCGCCCCCACCGGCACGCCGCCGGCGATTCTGGCGCGCATCCAGAGCGACCTGGCCCGCGCGATGCAATCCCCCGAGTTGCGCGACAACTTCTCCAAACGCGGCGCCGATGCGGCCTTTGTCGAAGGCGCGCGCTTCGCCGAAACGGTGAAGAAGGATTCGGCCCAATGGGCCGAGATCGTGCGCATCACCGGCGCCCGCGCCGACTGAGGGTAGCCCCGATGCCCGCACCAGGCGGGCATGCAGGGTTTTCGCGGTTGCATCCGCCGGCGGCGGCCACGATCGCGGCCGCCGGCCCCGCGCCGTCGTCATGTAGCATGCGCCACAGGAGGCGAACGCATGACCGACGACGACAAAAAGCAAATCGCGCAACTGGTGATGGATGCCCAGGGCCTGACCGTGAGCGCGGTCTCGCAGGCGCTGGCCATCGTCGTGGCGCGCCTGGCGTGGCACGTGCATGCGCACGAAAAGCTGCGCGCCGACCTGAAGGATTTCCTGCGCGACTTCGCGCCCGACAAACCCGCCGATGCGGGCAGTGAGCTGATGCACTCGATGATCGAGGCGATGCTGCGCACGATCCTGTTGCGCTTGAGCGAGATTCCCGATCTGGAGAACCCGACCAGTGACTAGAAGCAGCCACAGGCGTGCGGCACGGCTTGAAAAATCCGCCCAATCGCCCCATCTCGGCGTGACTCCTTGACTCGCCCACCAACGTGCTCAAACAACTTCTGGCTATAGTCGTCGGCGTCATCACCCTGATCCTCGGGGTGATGTTCTCGGTGATATTGCTGGCGCTCGTAAGCGTGCTTGCGGTGGCGGCACTGGCGTTCTTCTGGTGGAAAACGCGCAAGTTGCGCAAGACCATGCGCGAAGAGCCCCGCGGCGGCGTCGTGATCGAAGGCGAGGCTGTGGTCGTCGAGGATGTGCCTGCGCCCGCAAGCCATGCACTCCCCGACGAGCGGTCGCGGCAGTAGGCATGCCGACTCTTGCGCGCATGACGACGCCCAAATCGAAAACGCCCGATCCGCTGCACGGCGTCACCCTGGAGGCGATGCTCATCGCGCTATCTGCCGGCATCGGCTGGGAAGCGATGGGGCGCAGCGTGCCGATTCGCTGCTTCACGCACGATCCGAACATCGCCTCCAGCCTTTCCTTCCTGCGGCGCACGCCTTGGGCCAGGGCCAAGGTGGAAGAGCTTTATCGGCGCCAGAAGTCCAGCCCACAGGATTGACGCGGCTCTGCGGCATTGATGAAGCTGGGCGGGCGCAGCTGGTCCGGGCATTTGGCCCTGTATGCGCAGGCCCAGCATCAGCTTGGCCTGGCCGGGCAACTGGTGTATGCACTGTTTCCCGCAATCCAGGTGCAGCAGGCGATGCATGCACGGCGCGCCCGGGAAGGACGCAACGCCGGACGCTGAAGCGCGACACTGCCCGCAAGCCGACAGTGGCCAGCGCGCAGGACACGCGGGCCGGGCCCGGCATCGAGACTTCGCGCCGGCCTGCAGCATGCACATGCCGACCCGCGCAGCCGTTCGACCCCAGCCGTTCGACCCCAGTCCGGGCCGTCGCACAAATGGCGCTTTGACGCGGATCAACGCCGCTGCATTCGCGCAGGCTCCGGGCGCATCACGGATCTGGCCGATAATCACGGCTTCACGCCCGCATCCCCAACGAAAGCCGCCCGCCATGCAACTGACCCTGACCTACTCGCCGATCGCCTGCTCGCTGGTGCCCTACATCCTGCTCACCGAGGCCGGCGCCGCCTTCGACCTGTTGCCGGTCAACCTTGCACGGCGCGAAAACCTGAACCCGGAGTACCTGCGCGTAAACCCCAAGGGCAAGGTGCCCGCGCTCATCATCGACGGTGTGCCGTTGACCGAGAATGTGGCGATCCAGATGTGGATCGCGCGCCAGTACCCGCAGGCGCAATTGCTGCCGGCCGACCCGCTGGAATACGTGCGCGCCATCTCGGTGATGGCCTGGTGTGCCGCCGGCATCCACCCCAAGCTGACCCAGCAGCAACGGCCGGAGCGTTATTGCGACCTGCCCGGCACGGCCGACAACGTGTGCGCGCTGGGCTCGCATTCGCTGTTCGAACTGTTCGACCTGGCCGAAGCCATGCTGGCGGGGCGCGAGTGGTTCTTCGAGACCTTCAGTTGCGCCGACGTCTACTTCTATTGGTGCTTTCGCCGCGGCTCGCTGTTCAAGCCGGATGTCTCGGGTTTTTCGAATTGCATGGCGCACCTGCAACGCATGGAGCGGCGCCCCAGCGTGCAAAAGCTGCTGGCCTATGAAAAACAGGTGCAGGCGGACTTCGCCAGCGCCGCGTGAGCGCGCGCATTACGCAGCGCCGAAGCCAGGCCGCCGGGCGCCTGCGCGCCCGGCGCCGGTCGGTGGAAGGCGCGGCCATGACAGAATCAAGGCCCTGCAGCGATAGCCCCGCGACCCATTGAACCCATGACCGACCTGCCACCCCTGCCCGCCACGCCGCCCGGCCGCTACCGCCACTACAAGGGTGGCGAGTACGAGGTGCTCGGTGTGGCGCGCCACAGCGAGACCCTTGAAGCGCTGGTGCTGTATCGCCCGCTGTACAACCAGTCAGGCCTGTGGGTGCGCCCGCACGCGATGTTCTTCGAGCAGGTCGAAGTCGACGGCCAGGCGCGGCCGCGCTTCGCGCTGGTTTCCGGCGCTTAGCCTCCTGGGCAAGTGCGGCGGGGCCAGCCGCGCACGCCCGCGCAGCAGCGATGCATCACTTAATGCATCGCCAGGCGGCGCGCCACGTCTGGGCGCTTCTGCTGGAGCGCAACTACGAGGCGCTGCCGCTTACGTGCCCGCAGTGCGGCGGCAGGCCGCAACGCCTTGTATAAGTTCTCCCACGTCGAAATTCCGACGCTTGTGCCCGCTATAAATCGCCGGGCGTAAGGCCGGTATGTTTTGCCAGGCGTGCCAGCATGCGCGGCCCGATTTCTTCTCCGTCATGGAACGCGAACACGACGTCTTGCCATCCTTCGCGAGCCAAGGTGCGATGCGATCCGGATTGACGTTTAAGCGTCCAACCGATTGAGTAAAGCGCGGCGAGCAAGCGTTTGGCCTTGACAGACGGCCAATTGCTCATGCGGCCTGAGGGAGCGAGATACTAATCGCGACAGGACGTGATTCGTTTTGCTCCAGGCGTTCCGCCAGGGCGCGCAGGGCAAGGGCTTCCGTCTTGGCCATTGCTTCATCGGCAGTCTTCCCGTAGCACAACACCCCTGGAAGCTGCGGCACTTCTGCGATCCAGCGGCCGTCCGTTTCCTGCTCGCACTCGATGCTGAAATTCATAATGCCTCTCCAAGAGCTATGTGACAAATTGCAGCGCGCCATGTTTTACTGGCCGCCAGCCATTTTTGGAATGACCCTTGATCGCCTGATGTGGCCTAGCGGCCGGGCCTGCGGGGAGAATTGGGTCGGGCTCTGTATTTTAGCTCCGCTCGCGGATGCCCATCTTTTGCGACAGCATGCGCACATGCGGCGCCAGGCGTTCGGCGATGTTCTCGCCTTGGCAGAATTTGTCAATCGAGACAGCAGCGTCGTGACCATGCGCCACCACCCGGAAGATGTTCTTCGGGCCAAACGTTGCATCACCGCCGAAGAGTCCTTTTGAAAATCAGGAATGAAATCGCACAAGAACCCTTATGCCTCCAAGCTCAAGAAGCCAGTGGCGATGAGTCCTTCCGCAGACGCAAGCATATGAAGCATCCTTCAAACCATGCCTACACTGGCCCTGCAAGCCCACTGCGACGGCAGGCACATCGTGCTCGACGAGCCGTACAACCTGCCGGCAAACGCCAGCCTGATGGTGACACTGCTGCCACCGTCCTTGCCCGGTACCGGCTCCGAGGAAGCATGGCTGCGAGCGCTTGCGTCAAGCGACGCGTTCGTGTTTCTTGCCGAACCGGCCGAGGACATCTACACCGCAACGAACGGCGAACCATTCCGCGATGCGGTTTGGAGTCGTCCTCGCTCCGCTTCCGTTTGACGATCTAACCGGCAGCAAGGTCAGACCCGCCGTTATCCTCACCGACCCCGTCGGGACGCATCGCCATGTTGTGCTCGCGTTCATCACCAGCGCAGTGCCGCTCGCGCTGGAGCAATCGGATGTGCTGTTCGACCCCGGGTAGCTAAGACTTTGCGCACACGGGATTGCGCGTTCGCTCCGCGTTGCGCCTCCATCGCGTGGTGACGGTTTCCGCCGCGATCCTTCAGCGGCAATTGGGAGTGTTGCCGCCGGGTTTCCAAACGCAGGTTCAGCAGCGCTTGCGCGAACTCTTGGCCCTGTAATCGTTTAAGTGGCTCAGTCGGATCCGCTTCGGGTTGCCGCGATAAAAAAAACGGCGCCGCCTCGGCCGCTGCGGCCGTCGCGCTGACATCGACTTGTGGGGCCTGGACGAATGCCACTTCGTTTTCACCGCGTCGTGGTGGATGGCCTGATTGAAGCCGATGCGAGAAGCGGCGTCACCTTTCACCCGGCACTGGCGCGAATCACGGCGCGGCGCGACCGCCGCAGTTGGCCACGCGGGGCCGCCATCAACCTCAGGTCGCCGGGTTGTGCACCCCGCCGCATTTGTCGCAGCGATACTTGCGCATCAGTGCGAACAGGCGCAGCACCTCGCCCTCGTCGCGCGGCGCCAGCTCACCGCCGGAAAATTCGCGGTACAGCACATGCACATTGACCACGATGCGCTCGGCATCGAGCCAGTGCGACCAGCCGTCCATTTGAATATCCCAGGCCGCTTCCTCAGGCCCCATGCCGGCGTCGAAACGCTTGCGGGTTTCATCGCGGATGTAGACGAAGTAGTCACGCAGACCTTGCAATCCGCTGCGGTCGGTGACCGGCCCGTGGCCCGGCACCACGGTTTGCACATCCCACGACATCATCAGGTCGAGCGCGGCGATCCAGTTGTCGACCGGGCCGGCCCACAGGATCGGGTGGCCGTTCATGAACACGATGTCGCCGGTGAAGACCGTACGGTCCTTGGGCACCCACACGATGACATCGCCGCGCGTGTGTGCCGGGCCCACCTCGATCAGGTGCACATCCTTGTCGCCCACTTTCAGGTCGAGGCGGCCATCGAACAGCCGCGTCGGCGGCGTGTGGCGAATGTCGTCGAACTTGAAATTGCGCCCCATGGTCTCGTAGAAGAATTGCGCGCCGGGGCCGAGCGTGCGCCAGTTGCGGATCATCTCCACCAGGCCTTCGGGCCGGCGCTGCTCCATTTCCTCGGCGCAGGCGCGCGAGGCGATGATTTCCGCGTCGGCCACCAACTGGTTGCCGAACACGTGATCGCCATTGTTGTGGGTGTTGACCACGCGCGGAATGTGCTTCGCCGCCGGCACCGCCGCGCGCATCGCGCCCAGCATATCGGCCGTCAGGTGCAGGTCGAACAGGGTATCGACCAACAGCGTCTGGTCGCCATCGACCACCAGCCCCGCGTTGGACCAGCCCCATGAACCGTCGGGCTGCAGGTAGGCCCACAGCCCCTGCCCGAGATCGTGCAACCCCTTGGTGTATTGCCAGCTTTGCATTGCTTGTCTCCTATTTCACAAAGGCCAAAGCCAGCCACGGAAATGCGGTGACCAGCGCCAGGGTAAACGTCATCGCCAGCACGAACGGCCAGGCGCCGGCGAACACGTCGCCCAAGGAAATGTCGTGCTGCTGCAGATTGGCCTTGACCACGAAACATGCCACCCCGAGCGGCGGTGTCAGCAGACCAACCTCGACGGCGATCACCGTGACCACGCCCAGCCAGATGATGTTGGTGCCCAGCGCAGTGAAGATCGGCAGGGCCAGCGGCACGGTGATCAGCACGATCGAGCCGGAGTCGAGAATCGTGCCCAGCGCAAGGATCAGCACCAGGTAGCCGATCATGATGGTCCAGAAACCGAGATTGTTGGCCTGTACCCAGTTGGCGATCGCGTTCGGCAGTCCGGAACCGGCCAGCATGGTGGCATACAGATGGGCGGCGACGATCAGGAAAGATATGGCCGCAGTGACAAGGCCGGTTTCGGTGAGCAGATCAAGGAACACCCGCAGCGTGAGCGCGCGCCGTGCCAGCGCCAGCAGCAGCGAACAGAATGCACCCACCGCGCCGGCTTCGATCGGCGTGAACACCCCGCCATAAATGCCGCCCAGAACCACCACGACCAATAAAACGATGGGCCCGGCCTTGCGCAGCATTTCTGTTGCCGGCATCTCGCTCACCGCGGCCGAGGCAAGTGCGACATCGCGGAAAATGAACGCCGGGCGAAAGCGCGCCAGGCCGGCGATCAGCACGCAATAAACCAGCGCCAGCAACAGGCCGGGAAGGATGCCTGCGGTGAACAAGTCGCCGATCGAGGTTTCGGCGACGATGCCGAACAGGATCAGCAAAAGGCTGGGCGGAATCAGCATGCCCAGCACCGACGACCCGGCCACCACGCCCACCGCGAAGCGCGCCGTGTAGCCCAGGCGCAGCAACTCGGGCACCGCTACCCGCGTGAACACCGAGGCCGACGCGATGCTGGTGCCATTGACCGCTGCGAACACCGCGTTGGCAGCCACCGTGGCCATGCCCAGGCCGCCCAGGAAGTAGCGAAACAGGCGGCTGGCGACATCGAAGGTGTCGCGGCCGATGCCGGAAATGCTGACGAAAAACCCCATCAAGACAAACAGCGGGATAGTGCCGAACGAGTAGTTGGCGATCGAGTCGGTCGCCGCATGCGCCAGCATGTTGCCGGCGATCATCCAGTCACCGCGGATCAGCGTGATGCCGGCCACCGAGACCAGCAGCAAGGCGCTGGCCACATGCATGCCGGTCTGGATCAGGACGACGATGAAGACAATCGACAGCAGGCCGACGCCGGCATCACTCATGGGTGGGCACCTGCGAGACCGCTGGCGGCGCCAGGCGACCGGCGGCGACCATGACATCACGCCAGGCGTGGCGCAGGAATTGCAGCGCGGTCAGGGCCATCGCCAGGCACACCACGAACTGGATCGGCCATTTGGGCGCGGTGAACACACCGGGCGTGCCGACATAATCGCCATCGCGAAATGCCTCGACCAAACCCGGCGCGGCGAAACCCAGGATCATCAGGCACAGCGCAGCACCGGCGACATGGTGCGCGCACTGCAGGGCATAGCCGGCGCGCGGCCGCCGGGCCATCAGAGGCAGGATGAACACATCGGAGCGGATGAAACGCTCAAGCCGCAAGGTATGCGCAAGTTGCAGGTAGACAATGCCGACGATCGACAGCGCCACCACCTCGGCGACCCCTGGAATCGGCCGGTTGAGCAGGTAGCGGCCGGCCACATCGGCGCACACCAGCACCATCACCAGCATGATCCACAGCGAGCCTGCGATCGCCAGCGCGCGGGTCAGCCAGTGAAAGGCGCCGCGCCGCGACCCGCTGCCCGGCCCGGGGCTCACTCCTTGTCCCACGCACGCGCGTGCTGCACCCCCGACTCGCGCGACAACTCCATGTAGGCCTTGAGCGTGCGGGTGCCGGGCAGGCCCTTTTTATCGGCTGCCTCGGCCCAGTCGCGCGCGATGTTGGGCAGCATGGCGGCCAGCTTGACGCGCTCGTCTTTCGGAAACGGCATCAGCTTGGCGCCTTTGGCCAGCGCGTTGGCAACGCTCTTGTCGCCGGCGTCCTTGTAATAAAGGGCAACCTTGGCCTCGTAAACCGGGGCGGCGGCCAACACCGCCTGCCGCACCTCCTCGGGCAGGGCCTTCCAGCGCCGCTCGTTGACCGTGAGGCCGGACGCGTACTGGGCCCCGAAGCCGATCTGGATAATGTGCGGTGCCACCTCGAAGAACTTGTAGGTCGAGATCGCGGTGTCGAAGGTGATCACGCCTTCATATACGCCGGTCTGCATCGAATTGTAGAAGGTGGTGAGATCGCCCGCCACGGTTACCACGCCGGTGTTGCGCACCCAGTTGGCGGCCTGGCCCGCAGTGCCCAGCTTCATGCCCTTGAGGTCGTTGATATTCGCCACCGGCCGCTTCGAGACGATCTGGTAGGCGTCCGTCGGCAGCACCGCGAGAATCACCTGTTTGTTGCGCAGGATCTGCTGATCCATCTCGGGAATGCGCTTGCGCAGCTTGTTGATCACCTCGGTGAGCTTGACCGAATCGTCCGGACCAAAGGGCGTGACGTAAGTGATCTGCTCCAGCGGCAGCTTGTCGCCATTGAAGAGAAACGGCACATGGCCGAAATCGGCGGCGCCGTCCTCGATCGCCTTCAACATGCCGGGCGGCTTGGCGATCGCCCCGGCGTAGGACTGGGTCCACACGGCTTTGTACTTGCCGCCGGCGGCCAGGCGCTTGTCGACCTCGGGAATGAAAACATCGCGCAATTCCGCCACCGAACCCGACGTGGCCGGATGGCCGGATGCCACCGTGAACTTGATCTCCTGCTGGGCTGCGGCGGGCAACGCCAGCAAGCCGGCCAGCAGGGTGACGCGCAGTCGCAAATGCATGATGTCTTCCTCCGTTGATTTTCGTTTCTCGAACCCGTCTGACCGCAGGGCGGGTCGGCAGGCCGCTGCTGCGCGACGCCCGATGGCTGCGGTGCGCAAGCGCGAATCCCAATCCATTATAGCCACCGCGCCTGCCGGCGCCGGCACAGGCGCCGGCGTCGGCGCGCATTGTCACGGCAAGCCGAAAACACCCCAAGGCCAGCGGTCCTGACCATGCCCGGCTGCATCGCGGCGCGTAAAATCCGTCGCCGCGTGGTCGGCATCGCTCGCCCGAACGCGTTCCTTTTCACCCTCAACCTGCCGGAGCCCTTTTGATGAAATCCCTCTACCTCGTGCTCGACATGGAAAACGATCTGGTGCACGCCGACGGCCCCAGCGGCAAGTCGCCGATGGGCGCGCTGGTGGTCTCGCGCAGGATCCTGTCGCTGACCGCCCAAGCGATTGCGAAAGCACGCGCCGCCGGCCTGATGATCGGCTTTGTGCGCGTCGGCTTTTCGGCCGACTACAAGGAATGCCCGCCGCATTCGCCGGTGTTCTCGCCGGCGCGCCAGAACGGCCTGTTCAAGCTGGGCACCTGGGGCACCGAGATCCACCCCGACTTGCCAGTGGGCCCGGAGGACATGCAGGTAGTCAAGCATCGCGTCAGCCCGTTCTATTCCACCAGCCTCGAAGCGCAGCTGCGCGCCAAAGGGATCGAACGCATCTATTGCTCCGGCGTCTCGACCCAGGCGGTGGTGCAGGCCACGGTGCGCGACGGCCATGACCGCGATTACGAGATGATCGTGCTGGAGGACTGCTGCGCGGCGCATTCCGATACCGAACACGCCAACTCGATCGGCAGCCTGGGGCGCTTTTGCAAGGTCGAGAGCAGCCAGACTGTGGTGTTCGGCTGAGGCTCGCTTCCGCCCACCACTCTGCCGGCTGCGCGCGCGCTGCCACCCGCTTGCCAGCACGGCGCGCGCCCGCGCGCCGGCCAAGGCCTGGCGACTGCGGTCACTTCACAGGCTTGATCGGCTTTTGTGCAGTGCCAAAGTGCTCGCGCAGGGGCGCATGCGCAAGCGGCGCAAACTCGACCATGGTGTCGGGTACACGGTGTTCCGGAATCTGGTCGAGCAGATGGCGGATCATGGTCAAGCGGCCACGCCTTTGATCGTTGAAATCGACCAGCGTCCAGGGCGCGCCCGGCTTGTGCGTGGCCTTCAGCATGGCGTCGCGTGCACGGCCGTATGCGGCATACTTCTGGCGTGCGGTGACGTCGATCGAACTCAGTTTCCAGCGCTTGAGCGGATCGGCCTGACGCTCGGCGAAACGCTCTTCCTGTTGCGCCTGGTCGACTGTCAACCAGTACTTCAGCAACACGATGCCGTCGTCGACCAGCATCTTCTCGAACAGCGGCGCCTGCTTGAGAAACGCCCGGGTCTGGTCCGCGCTGCAAAACCCCATCACGCGTTCGACCCCGGCACGGTTGTACCAGCTGCGGTCGAACAGCACGATCTCGCCAGCGGCGGGCAGGTGCGCCACATAGCGCTGGAAATACCACTGCGTGGCTTCACGCTCGGACGGCTTGGCCAGGGCCACTGTGCGGCATTGGCGCGGATTGAGGGTCTCGGCGATCGCCGAGATGACGCCACCCTTGCCTGCCGTGTCGCGCCCTTCGATCACCACCGCCAGGCGCTTTCCCGTGTGCTGCAGCCAGCGCCCCACGTCGTTGAGTTCAAGCTGCAGATGGCCCAGCCGATCGAAGTATTCTTCCTTGCCGAGCTTGCCAGCCTTGTCGCCTTTCCTGCCGTTCATTTAGCCCTCCTGGTCAACGCGCCGCAGCGCAATCCAACTGCAAGGTTCATGCGCGTCCGATTGCAAGTTTACGGTTTAGCGGATTGCAAGGTTTGCTTCACCTTGGCGCCCGCGCCCTGACCGCGAACACCTGCACCGGTTGCGCCTTGCCCTTGTACTTTACCTCGCCCAGGACCGCCACCGGAACGCGCTCGCCAAGCGCCGCATCCAGCGCCGCTACCGTCGCGCGGTCATGCAGGGCCATCAGGCACGAATAACCCGCCACGTCCGCCGCGAAAATGGCCGCCAGGCGTTGCTTGAGACCGGTCTCGCTCCCCGTTGGCCGAATCATGCGCGCCAATTGACCGTAACGAGGCCGGGCACGCGGCCGAACTCGCGCGTATTTGCCGTGACCAACGTAGCGCCAAGCGCGAGCGCGTGACCGGCGATCATCACATCGGGCCCGCTGATCGATTTGCCCGGTATGCGCAGCGCCGTGCGGCAAACCATTGCCTGCGCCGCGGGTGCTGATGAGATCGAGCGCCGACTCCACGCAATCGCGCACGTCGAACGGATGCGCCTCGATGTCCATGCGCCCGGCCTCGATCTTGGAAAAGTCGAGGATGTCGTTGATGATGGTGAGCAGCGCATCGCCGGAGTCGCGGATGGTGGAAGCGAAGTCGCGCTGCTCGTCGGAAAGCGGCGTGTCGAGCAACAGGCTGCTGATGCCGATGACGGCGTTCATCGGCGTGCGGATCTCGTGGCTCATGGTGGCCAGGAACGAACTCTTGGCTTCGTTGGCGGTTTCGGCGGCGGCGCGGGCCGACTGCGCCTCACTGAACAGGCGCGCGTTCTGCAACGCCACCGCCGCCTGGTCGGCGAAGGACTTCAGCAGCCGCCCCTCGTCTTCGCTGAAGGGCCGCAGGTCGAAATGGAAGGCCGAGATCGAAAAGGTGGAACGCGATACGCAATTCGATGATGAGAAGTTGCGCAGCGCCGGTATCCGCCTGCAGTACTCGACGCACGTCCCCTCTTTGGCTGGCGTCAAGGACGGCATCTTGCTCGAGCTCGGCTTTGATGACACGGCGCCGAACCGGCCCGTGACCATTTCCTCGTGGGCCTGGGACCTGGCACACGACAGGGCCGCCGACGTGTTCGACAACCGGGCGGTGGCGGTGCCCTGCTATGCGCCGACGTACACCTTTGTCGAGACGCTCCAGACCGTTTCCACCAAGTAGCGCCGGCTTGGCGAGGCGCAGTCGTTTCCAGCCGACTTCCTGCGCCACTACTACGATGTGTACTGCCTGCTCGGTCTCGACGAGGTGAAGGCCTTCATGCGGGAGCCAGCCTACCAGGAACGTAAGGCGCAACGCTTCCGTACGGGCGACGAGCAGGTGATCGCCCGGAACGCGGCGTTCGTCTTGGCGGATGCGGGACAAAGGCAGCTGTTTGCGCGGGAGTACCGCAAGACCAGCGCCCTGTACTACCAGGGGCAGCCGGACTTCGACACGCTGGTCGAGCGGATCCATCAATACATCGCGGTGATGTAAAGGGGCGAGCTCTTGCCGGATCAATATCACACGACATCCATCGGGCCTGACGAGGAAGCCCTGCGTGCTGCATTCTTGCGATGCGGTACCTTGCTGCAGTCGCGAGGGTGCACAACGATGGGTCTGGCAGTGCACGGCAAGAACAATCTCGACGGTGTGATCCGAAGTGTGTTCGGTGATGACGTGATTCGCGTCTTGGACCGTGACAACAAGTTGGACCTCAAAGGCATCGCGATTCAACTGCTGACGGAAAAGATCCAGATCCGCCGACTCGAAGGACCAGTACTCGCAGCTGTCGTTGAAAGGACAGGAATTTCAACGCCATTGTTGGAGTAATCCGGCCATATCCGTCAGCGTCAATCGTTGATACGGCGCCGAAGACGCCGGACAAGCCGCTGAAGCCCAGCCCCGGCATGCCCGTTGTGTGTGCCTGTGGCCACCTGGGCGGCGGAAGTTTGCCGCTCGGGTGGCCACAGGCACGAGTCGCCCCCGACGAGCGAGT
>ENA-ORBV01002164-ORBV01002164.1-microbial-mat-metagenome-genome-assembly--contig:-NODE-2164-length-42065-cov-8.060708_pt1 | contig 42065 bp, 40 predicted proteins | sample MGYA00237777_ERZ505514 | MGnify/ENA primary metagenome ERZ505514 (study PRJEB26160, sample SAMN06269048) | microbial mat metagenome | isolation source: Oligotrophic lake microbial mat | place... | reverse complement strand
GATCCGGCGCATCGGCCCCTCCCCGAGGGTCTGGAGCAACCGGGCGCCGAGCGATGTCCGCAGCGCAGCCAATCCGGGCGACCCGCCGAGCACAGCCCACAGCGAACGGCGGGCGCCGTCGGTACCCAGCAGCACCTGTTCGGCCCAGCCTCCCTCCACGGCGGCGACGACGAGCGCCGCAGTAGCTTCTGGCGTGCGAATGCCCTGGTCATAGACCACGCGGACGCCCATGCCAAGCAGCTCACGGTGGTAGCCGAGGTCGGTCACCTTGTCGGTGTGCGACACCATCACGCGCTCGGCAGGCACGCCCAGCGAGGCGAATAGCGCCACCTGCTCGACAGCTCCGGTGCCACCCTCGCAGTGGGTGATGACGGGAGCACCGGTCCACTGCGAGGCGAGCGCGGCGGCCTCGAACGTCCGGCGGTCCCGCGGACTCGGCCCGCCGTCGCTGCCCGCCACCTTGATGATTCCGGCGCGGTGCGGGGTGCGGCGCACCACCGGACCGCAGTAGTCCAGTTCGTCGACGCCCTCGGTGATATCCGCCTCGAAGAGCCGTGCCAGCCCCTCGATGTCGAGCAGTTCACTCCAGTGACGTTCGCCGTAGTACCGCGCGTGGTGCAGGCCGGTCGCCACGACCACGTGGACCCCGCTGCGTCGGCTGATCTCGGCGAGCTTGAGCACATTGCGGCCGCAGTCAGCAGGCATCGCGTCGATCACCGCCGTGACACCGTCGGCCTGGCACGGCACGAGTTCCGCGACGGCGTCCTCGACGCTCTGCAACGAGATCTCCGGATTGATGATCTTAGCGACGTTGCCATCGATGACCAGATGCTCGTGGGCATACGTGACGCCGAGATCGCGCGCCGCGATGTCGCCGAGCACGGTGCGAACAGCAGTACCGGTCATGCCAGCACCCCGCCGTCAGCACCCAGCGTTGCCTGCAGCACGTCGACCGGAACGTCCCGGGGCGCGGCCGACGCCGACACCGCCAGTGCCGCTGCCGTTCCCGCCGCCTGGCCCATCGCCATGCACTGTGCCATGGAGCGGATCGAGGCGTGGGCGTCGTGCGTGGCCGAGAAGCATCGTCCTGCCACGAGGACATTGACCGCGTCGCGCACGATCAGCGTGCGGTACGGGATGCCGACGACCTCGCCGTCAGGCAGGTAGTGCCAACCGGTGCCGGAGCCCGAGCGACCGTGGTGGTCCTCGATCGGCGCACCGCAGAGCCCGATCTGGTCCTCGAACTGCCGCGCGGACAGCACGTCGTCGCGGGTGACGCGGTAGTCGCCGTGAACCCGGCGGGTCTCGCGCACCCCGATCTGGGTCGACATCGCCGCCAGGCTCGCGCCGGCATAGCCAGGCACCCGGTCGACCAGGAAACGGACGTACTCCATCGTCTGGCGCCGCCCCGCCATCTCCGCGGCGCTGAGGAACGTCGGGTCGGTGGCGTTGACCACCCTCGGCCCGGCCCCGTGACCGCCCTGCAGGTCCGCGACGCGGGTGAAGGAGTCGATGCGTGTCATCACGGTGGCGGTCATCCCCGCGACCGGGGTGATGTGGTCCGAGCCCTCCCGCCTGGGCAGGTCGTAGTCGCCTGAGTCTGCTGCCTGTGCCATCAGGGCGTGGAGCTGGTCCTTGCCGATCGTCCGCCGGGCCGCCATGTCGACGTTGACGAGCCGGAAAGTCGTCGTCAGCGTCTGCGCCGGCTCCAGCTCCCCCGCCAGCTCGTAGCCGAAGCCAGCGAAATGGCACAGGTCGGCATCGCCCGAGGTGTCCACAGCGACGTCACAGGTCACCCGGGCCAGGCCCGCCTTGGTGGCGAGCAGCAGCCCGCTCACCCGGCCGTCGTCCACATCGACGTCGACGAGCATGGCGTGCAGCAGGACCGTCGCCCCCGAGGCGGTCACCAGGTCCTCCCACACCACCTTCAGGTGCTCGGCGAGGTACGTGACGCCGGTTCCGGCGCCGTATGTGTTGGGCCGCTCGATCACCGCGCCCAGCGCCCGCAGCCCGGCGACCACCTGGTCGCCGATGCCACCCACTACCTTCCGCGGTGTCGATCCGGGCAGGTAGAAGCCGTAGAACGTGTCGAGAACGGCGGTCGAGACCCCGCCCAGGAACGGCAGCTTCTCCACCAGCAGCGTCCGGGCGCCACCGCGGGCGGCCGCGATCGCCGCGGTGCTGCCCGCCGAGCCGGAGCCGACCACCACCACGTCGAAGTGACCGAGTCCGACTGGTTGTCTAGACATGAAGACTTCTTATCACACCGAAACGCTACCGAGAGACCGGATGACCCGATCGCAGATCGGCTTGGGCGCGATGCCGCGGCGGCGGGCAGGCGACAGAGCACAGCGGTGACGGACCACTCGGCGATGTCGATGACATCCAACGTCGACGTTCCTCCGCGGGGTGGGCCCGACGGACAGTGCCAGCCGGGTTCGGCGGAGGTGGCAATACTTCATGGCGCGATGTATCGCTGCCCGTCCGATGGCACCCGACATCTAGTCGTAAGATTTCTCGGGTTGCTCCGGCGACAGTGGGATGCTTGGGTCGGTGGAATGGAACTCCGTCACCTACGGTCCTTCGTCGCGCTGGCGGAGGAACTACATTTCAGTCGAGCGGCGGCACGTGTTCCGATGGCGCAACCCGCCCTCAGTCACCACATCAAACAACTCGAGCGGACGGTCGGTGCACGGTTGTTCGACCGCGCGGCGGTCGCGCGGTGAGCCTGACGGCCGCGGGTGAACTGTTCCTGCCCCACGCCCGGGCGACCCTGCGGCACGCCGAGCAGGCTTTGATGGCGGTTCGCGACCAGGTGAGCGGGGTCACCGGGCACCTCCGGCTGGGCGTCTTCGCCAATGGCGCGGCCGAGCTCACCGCCCCGCTGCTGGCGGCCTTCCGCTCCGCCCGGCCGCGGGTGGAGATCTCGGTGGTCGAGTTGAACCTGCTGCAGCAGGTATCCGAACTCGCCGAGCACCGGGTCGACGTCGCCCTGATCCGCCCGCCGGTCCGTCGACCTGGACGAACTACTGGCGGCTGACCGACCGGCGAGGCGGCCACCCCGTGCGTGAGGTCGGTCCGGGCGACGTGCGGACTATCACGGAGCTATGGCACGCCGTCCTCGTCCGGGATTGCGTCACGACGACCGCGGCATCGATCGCACGGTACTACCCGTTCGCCGGCCTGCGTTTCGTGCCGCTGGCCGACGTCGATGCCTGCGAGACGGCCGTAGCGCTGCGAAATGGGGAGCCGGATCCCCTCGTGGATTTCTTCGTCTCGACGGCGAAACGCGTAGCGAGGCAACGGGCGGGCATACTTCACGGTGACCTCTCCTTGATCGGCTGACGCCGTCGGCGGACCGTCATTTCTTACGATCCGATGACCGAAGTGTGTCATCGGTGTCGCCATACATATAGCGCGATAGCGAATCGGTCTTGGACGCGCGGGGCGGCCTGTGGTGAAGTCGCGAGAGCGACAAACACCACATAGGCGTTGTCGCTCCAACTCCTATCAGAAAGGTCCATCAGTGACCTCACGTCGTATCGCGGGCGGCGGCGCAGCCGCTGTCGCCGCGCTGGCCCTCCTCGTGCCGCTGGCCGGCCAGCTAGCGGCCCAATCGGCAACTGTCGCCGCACCGGCCCCGGCCGCGCCCGCGCCACCCAACACGCCCGACCCGTGCGTCGCCCCCGGCAACATCGGCACCAAGGTGACCGCGAAGTACAACGGGGTGCCGCCCTCGTCCCAGGACCCCAGGCTTGTGGGGCCCACCCAACTGATCAAGAGCGCTCAGATCGGCGAGTGCGGCGGGCCGATCACCCTGCCGCTCTACGAGGGACGCATGAAGAACGGCACCCCCGTCTGGTACGTGCTGACCGACACCACCGACCAGGGAAACGCCCTCGCCCTCGGCCTGAACTGCTCCTCGAAGTTGGCGTACGCGGACTCACCCAGTGTCGATGATGCTCGGCGAGGCCGAGACCGTGACCGCGACGCCGTGCGCTCGGCCACTCAGGCGGCCGACGGGACACTGATCTTCGAAGGCGGCAAGGTCGACTTCAAGCCGGTCCGCAGGATCGAAGGCGACTCGTCCCCGCCGTCGGTGGCCGAGCCGGGCTCGATCGGCGACTCCTGCTACTCCCCGCTGGTCAAGGTCACCAACGCCGGCGGTCACATCTACAACGCTCCCGTCGTCGCCTTCGGGTCGACCCCGGAACAGCTCGCGCCGTTCTGCGAGGGCACCCCGGACTACACGATCGTCCACGACAAGGTGCTCTCGATCTGTCCGGAGGAACTGGGCAACGGCGCCACCGGTGGCACCGTCACGGTGAAGTCCACGCTCGGGTTCAGCTTCGCCCGGCCGGTGGTCTATGCCAGCTTCGACTCCAACGATCCCGTGGGCGCCACCCTGGAGGAATCGACGCTGGCCCCTCGGCTGAGCCAGCTCGGCCTCAGCCGTGACGACTCGGTCTTCAGTGCGGTGGAGCGGCTGTTCGCCTTCGCCAACGGCCCGACCGGCGTGGACAACCCGCAGCGGCAGGGACTGGACAGCGCGATCAAGGGCGAGGGCGGTCCGCTCAACGTCTTCGGCGGCATCCCCACCCTCGCGCTGGACTACAGCCCGATGTGGGACCTGCAGCTGGGCGCCTGGACCCAGGGGGCCATCGACAAGGGTTACCGCTCCCGCGAGACGGAGGAGTTCGCCATCCTGGGCCTGGTCGAGGACGGGTGGATCACCGGCCCCGGCGGCGCCCCCTACGGTTCCAGCGGAGTGATCATCAACTGCCCGGTCTTCGCCCGGCTGCTCTGACACGTGTCACCCGGCAGTGGCCGGCACCCTGATCAGGGCGCCGGCCTGGCCACCAGGTTCGACGCGGACGACGTGAAGTACACGTAGCGACCGTCGGGAGAGATCAGCGGCGCGCTCGAGGACCCGTCGGCCTTGACCCCGCCGGCCCCGACCGTGAGCCGCGTGGTCGTGTGGTTGGCAGCGATCGGGTCGGTGCGATCACGCACGTAGATGTCGGCGGTCTGCCAGGTGTCGCCGGTCACGGGACTGGCCTCCGGGGCCAGCGACCGCGTCGTCGAAGCGAACGTGACCACCAGCCCGTCGTCGCTGACCGATGGCTCGGAGCTCTGGAGGTTGTTGCCCGGCGGTACGTTGCCCGCCTGCGATCCGTCCGACTTCACGGAGATGCGCTCGGTGGTCCCCGAGACGCGATCACGCAGGAAGGTGTCGTTGCCCGGGGTGGTGTCACCGGGGACGAGGTCGTTCGACCCCGACGTGAACACCACGTGGCTGCCGCTGGGGGTCAGGTCGCCCAGCACCGCGTCGAACCCGCCGCCGACCTCGTTGGAGTCGACATTGACGAGCTCCAGGGTGTCGTCCGCGGTTGCAGACGTCGAGTGCGTGTCGAGCAGGAACAGGTCCCCGGTCGGGCCACCGAAGAGGTCGAAGTCCTGTCCCGGCAATTGGGTGGCGGCCGATCCCGCGGGTGGCGCGATCTGGTCCCTGCTTCGGAAGGCCACGTAGCGGCCGTCATCGGAGACCTCCGGGTAGGACGCCCCCTCGGGCACGTCGATCTGGCCGCCCGGTCCCACCAGCAGCGACGAGGAGATCACGGGTACTGCGGTAGCGGTGCTCGACGGGCCGATGATCACCGCGCCCGCGACAACCGCCGCGACCATCGCCGACACGCCGGCGGCCTTGGCCCGCGTTCTCATCCGCTGGGACATGGTGACCCTCCTGGTCGGACGACGCCTCAGGACGGTTGTCGGCCCACCAGAGATCCAAGCCCGTCAGCTGGGCCCGCTGCCATGACTCCACGGACTGTTCCGCGAGGCTTCGTGTCCGCGACACGCAAGAACATGATCCTCTTTGCCGAGAGTTCACCGAGCGGGGGATACGTCGCAATTGCGCAGGGCCTATGTGACGCGTTCGATGAGGGCTCCGGCGACGGCGGCGAGCGCGTCGCGGACCGGGCCGGGCGGCAGCGGATCGAGGGCGGCCACGGCATCGTCGGCCGCCTCGCGGGCGGCAGCGCGGGCCAGGGCCATCGCCGGGTGGACGCGCAGGATGGCAATCGCCTCCGCGAGGTCTGCGTCGGTCGCCAACCCGGCGGCGAGCAGTTCGACGAGGCGATCACCCGAGGTCCCGCCCTCGCCGGCTGCGACCATCGCCCGGGCCACGAGCACCGGCAGCGTCGCGACACCTTCCCGCAGGTCGATGCCCGGAGTCTTGCCGGAGGCCACCGACTCCGAGGTCAGGTCGATGATGTCGTCGGCCAGTTGGAACGCCACCCCGACGCGCTCGCCGTAGGCCCGCAGCACGTCGCAGGTCGCCTGGTCGGCGCCGGCGAACATGCCGCCGAACATGCAGGCGGTGGCGATCAGCGAGCCGGTCTTGTCTGCGAGCACCTGGAGGTAATGGTCGACGCCGTCCTCTCCCGGAGCCGGCCCGTCGGTCTCGTGCAACTGTCCCAGGCACAGTCGCTCGAACGTCTCCGACTGGATGATCACCGCCTCCGGACCGAGCCCGGCGCACACCCGAGACGCCCGCGCGAACAGCAGGTCCCCCGACAGGATCGCGACCGTGTTGCCCCAGACGGCATGGGCGGCCGGCACCCCACGCCGGACGTCGGCGGAGTCCATCACGTCGTCGTGGTAGAGCGTTGCCAGGTGGGTGAGCTCGACGACGACCGCGGCATCGACGACCGCCGGCGTCGGGTCGCCGAGTTGGGCCGCCAGCAGGCACAGCAGCGGCCGGGTCCGCTTTCCGCCGGCCTGCAGCAGGTGCCGGGTGGTCGCGGCGGCCAGCCGATCGGTCGTCGAGACCGCAGCCGAGAGCCGCTGCTCCACCTGCAGCAGACCGTCGGCGAGCACCGCCGCCAGGTGCGCGTCGGAGATGCCCACCGAGCTCAGCAGCGCGAGGGCGGCCGGCACGGCAGCCTCGGCACGGGGAGCCGGGACGGCAGCGCCGGTCGGCGAGGCCGGGCCGCCGGGCGTCATCGAGCGAGGAACAGGCTGACGTCCTGCGTGAGACTCAGGACGAAGGACGGGGCGACGCCCAGGACGATGGTGCCGACAGCCGCCACGGCCAGCACCCCGGCCATCCCGATACCGGGGACGGCCACGGTACCGGTGCCTTCGGTCGGTTCGCTGAAGAACATCAGGGCGATGATCCGGGCGTAGAAGAACACCGCGACCGCGCTGGCCAGTACGCCCACCACCGCCAGGAACTCGGCCCCGCCCTCGACGGCTGCGCTGAACACCGCGAACTTGCCGGTGAAGCCGCTGGTCAGCGGAATCCCCGCCAGCGCCAGCAGGAACAGCGCGAACACGCCAGCGAAGATCGGCGAGCGGCGGCCGACACCGGTCCACGACGTCAACGAGGACGCCTCGCCGGCGCTGTCGCGGACCAGGCTGACCGCGGCGAACGCCCCGATAGTGGTCAGGGCGTAGGCGGCGAGGTAGAAGAGCGTGCCGGACAGGCCCGCCACCGACACCGCCAGCACCCCGGTGAGGATGAAGCCGCCGTGCGCGATGGAGGAGTACGCCAACATCCGCTTGACGTCGCGCTGCACCACCGCCACCGCCGAGCCCAGCACCATCGTGATGATCGCGACGACCCACAGCACCGGCTGCCAGTCCCACCGGTCGGCGGGCACGGCGACATAGAGCACCCGCAGCAGGGCCGCGAATGCCGCGACCTTGGTGGCGGCCGCCATGAACGCCGTGACGGGGGTCGGCGCGCCCTGGTACACATCGGGCGTCCAGGAGTGGAACGGCACGGCGCTGACCTTGAACAGCAGCCCGATGACCAGCAGGCCCAGGCCCAGCACCAGCAGCACATCGGGCCCGGTCCCCGCCAGCACCGCGTCGTTGATGTCCGGCAGCGAGATCGACCCCGCGTAGCCGTACAGCAGGGCGGCGCCGTAGAGGAAGAACGCCGAGGAGAACGACCCCAGCAGGAAGTACTTCAGGCTGGCTTCCTGACTGAGCAGCCGACGGCGCCGGGCCATGCCGCACAGCAGGTACAGCGGCAGGCTGAACACCTCCAGCGCGACGAACAGCGTCAGCAGGTCGTTCGCCGCCGGGAAGACCAGCATGCCGAGCATGACGAACAGGTACAGCGGGTAGATCTCCGTCTGTTGCAGCCCGGCGCGCCGGGCGGCGTCCTCCGCGGCCGACCCTGGCACGGCCGAGGCCTGCGGTGCGAAGGAGTCCTCCCCGCCTGGCATCCGGTCGGCCAGCAGCAGGGCGCCGAGGATGCCGATGACCAGCAACAATGCCTGGGTGAAACGGGAGACCCCGTCGACGGCGATCGCCCCGCCGGCGGTGACGACGTCGACGTCACCGACAGTCAGCAGCAGCACCAAGGCGGTGACCAACGCCGCCAGAGTGAGCGCGAGCTGGGGCAGCCGTCGGGTGCCGCGCGGCAGGAACGCCTCCAGCAGGACCGAGACCACGGCGGCACCGGCCACGACGAGCATCGGCGAGATCGCCGCGTAGGCGATGTCCGGAGGTGCGATGTCGCCGGGATTGAGAGTCATCGGGAAAATCACGGCTCGGTCCCTTCGGCCACCGGGTACACCGGGGCGGGATCGGTCATGCCGACCTGCTCCATGGTGCGCTCGGCGGGTGGGTTGAGGATGTCGAGCACCGGCTTCGGGTAGAGGCCGAGGGCGATGATGATGGCGATGACGGGCGCGATGACGAACGCCTCACGCGGCCGCAGGTCCTTGAAACCCTTGACCTCCTCGCGCGTGGGCCCGGTCATCATGCGCTCGTAGAGCCACAGCACGTAGACCGCAGCGAGGATGATGCCGATCGTGGCGACCACCGCCGCGGCCTGGTAGCGCTGGAAGGTCCCGACCAGCACGAGGAACTCCGAGACGAAGCTCGACAGGCCCGGCAGCGCCAGGCTTGACAGCCCGGCGATGAGGAACACCCCGGCCAGCAGCGGTGCCACCTTCTGGGTGCCGCCGAAGTGGGCGATCACGCTGGAGCCGCGGCGGGTGGCCAGCATGCCGGCGACCAGGAACATCGCGGCCGTGGAGAACCCGTGGTTGACCTGGTACAGCGCCGCCCCGGCCTGGCTGGTCGAGGTCATCGCGAAGATGCCGAGCACGATGAAGCCGAAGTGCGAGATCGACGTGTAGGCGATGAGCCGCAGCACATCGGTCTGGGCAATGGCCAGGAAGGCGCCGTAGAGGATCGAGACCAGGGCGAGCGCGATGACCACCGGCGCCGCCCACGCCGACGCCTCGGGGAACAGCGGCAGGCAGATGACCAGCATGCCGAAGGTGCCGACCTTGTCCAGCACGCCCACCAGCAGCACGGCGGCGGTCGGCGGCGCCTGCGCGGCGGCGTCGGGCAGCCAGGTGTGTACCGGCCACAGCGGCGCCTTGATGGCGAAGGCGATGAACAGGCCGAGGAACAGCAAGCGGCCCACGCCCTCGCTGACGTCCAGTCCCGCGAGGCCGTCCAGCAGGAACCCGGTCTCACCACCCGGGCCGTAGAAGTAGATCGTGATGACCGCCACGAGCATGATCAGGCCGCCGGCAAGCGAGTACAGCAGGAACTGCAGTGCCGCCGAACGGGCCTTCTCGCCGCCGTAGCGCCCGATGAGGAAGTACATCGGGATGAGCATCACCTCGAAGAACACGTAGAACAGGAACAGGTCGCGGGCACAGAACACCGCGATGACCAACGCCTCCACGGCCAGGATCAGCGACAGGAAGGTCGGGTCGGCCACCCTGCCATGGCCGAGTTCGGTCCATGCCGCCAGCAGGCAGACCGGCACCAGCACCGCGGTCAGCGCGATCATGGACAGCGCGATGCCGTCGACCCCGACCGCCCACGACACACCGAACTGGGGGATCCAGCCCGCCTGCTGCTCGAATTGGTAGTCACCGGCGGCGGAGACGTCGAATTGCCAGGCCACTGCAAACACCATGGCGAAGGTGGCGAGCGAGAACAGCAGTGCCGTCGAGCGGGCGACGTGACCGAGCGAGCGTGGGAAGAGCGCGACCACCAGCGAACCCAGGGCGGGCAGCGCGATGATGAAGGCGAGCCAGGGGAAGTCCATGAGGTCTCTTTCTGCCGCGCTACAGCGCGACGATGACGAGAGCGCCGAGGATCAGCACGATGCCGCCGACCATGGACAGGGCATAGGAGCGAACGAAGCCGGTCTGGAGTCGCCCGAGGCCTGAGCCGAGACCGGACACCGTCCGGCCGATCCAGCGCACGACGCCGGCGATCCCGTCGTCCTCGATCTCGCGCAGGCCGCGGACCAATGCGGTCCCCGGGCCGATGACCACCAGCTGGTTGACGTCGTCCTGGTAGAGGTCGCGCCGGGCGGCCGCGCCGAGCAGGTGCGTCGGCGGCGCGGTCTGCGGCACCGCCTGCACCGCGTAGTTGCGGGCGGCCACGGCTAGCCCGATGACCACGACGAGCAGGGTCGCGCCGATGATCACCGGGACCGGCAGCACAGTGGGTTCGGCGCTGTGCGCGCCGATGACCGGCTCCAGCCACTGCTCGAACGTCCCGCCGAGGACGAGCACGGCCCCGAGGCCGACCGACCCGATCGCGAGGACGACCATGGGCAGCGTCATCAGCCACGGGGACTCGTGCGGGTGCATCTCCTCGGTCCAGCGCTTGCGGCCGTGGAAGGTCATGAAGAACAACCGGCTCATGTAGAAGGCCGTGAGGCCCGCGCCCAGCAGCGCCACGGTGCCGAGCACCCAGGGCTGCCACCCCTCGCCCTCGTAGGCCACCTCGATGATGCCGTCCTTGGACCAGAAGCCGGAGAACGGTGGGATGCCGAGGATCGACAGCCAGCCGAGACCGAAGGTCACCCAGGTCACCCGCATCGCGGTGTTGAGATGCCCGAAGCGGCGCATATCGACCTGGTTGTCCATGCCGTGCATGACCGATCCGGCGCCGAGGAACATTCCGGCTTTGAAGAAGCCGTGGGTCAGCAGGTGGGCGATGGCGAACACGTACCCGGCCGGGCCGAGGCCGGCGGCGAGCATCATGTAGCCGATCTGCGACATGGTCGACGCCGCCAGCACCTTCTTGATGTCGTCCTTGGCCGACCCGACGATCGCTCCGAACACCAGCGTGACAGCGCCGACGACGGCCACGCTCAGCGCTGCCGCGGGCGCACCCTCGTAGATCGGCGCGGACCGGACGACCAGGTACACCCCGGCCGTGACCATCGTGGCGGCGTGGATCAGGGCCGAGACCGGGGTGGGGCCGGCCATCGCGTCACCCAGCCAGCTCTGCAGCGGGAACTGCGCCGACTTGCCGCAGGCGCCGAGCAGCAGCGCGAGGCCGATGACGGTGAGCCAGGTCTCGCTCGCACCTTCGGCGCCGGCGAAGACCCCCGAGAACGACACGGTGCCGAACGCCGCGAACATCGCCATGATCGCGATGGAGAGGCCGAAGTCACCGATGCGGTTGACGACGAACGCCTTCTTGGCGGCCTTGGCATACTCGGGGTTGTAGTTCCAGAACCCGATGAGCAGGTAGGACGCCAGGCCGACGCCCTCCCAGCCGACGTAGAGCAGCAGGTAGGAGTCCGCGAGCACCAGCAGCAGCATCGAGGCGACGAACAGGTTGAGGTAGGCGAAGAATCGCCGGCGGGACGGGTCGTTCGCCATGTACGCCACGGAGTAGACGTGGATCAAAGTCCCGACAGTGGTGATCAGCAGCACGAACGCGATCGAGAGCGGGTCGACCAGCAGGCCGGCGGACAGCTGGAACGACCCGGCCGGCACCCAGGAGAACGCAGAGGAGGCCACGGACCTCTCCTCGGCCTCCCGAGTGATCATCGCGACCAGCAGGGCGACGCCGAACACCCCCGAGGTGGCGCTGGCCAGCACACCCAGCCAGTGCCCGATTCGGTCCAGCGCCTTGCCGCCCAGCAGCAGGATCGCCGACATCGCGGCGGGGACGGCGACGATCAGCCACGCCAGGTCGGACAGGGTGAGGTCGGTGACGCTCATGCCGGGCCTCTCAGTACTTCAGCAGGTTGGCGTCGTCGACCGACGCCGACCGGCGGGTCCGGAAGATCGCCATGATGATGGCCAGGCCCACGACGACCTCGGCGGCGGCGACGAGCATGACGAACAGCGCGACGACCTGGCCGTCCAGCGAGCCGTTCTGCCGGGCGAAGACGACGAAGGCCAGGTTGGCGGCGTTGAGCATCAGTTCGACGCCCATGAACACGACGATGGCGTTGCGGCGCAGCATCACCACGGCGCCGCCGATGGTGAACAGGATCATCGAGAGGTAGAGCCAGTTCATACCGTCCACTGGTCACTCACCTCCGGGGGTGCGCACCGGCGGCGCACTGCCACGAAGCACCGTGCCGCGCCGGGTCGGGTCGATGTCCGCGGTGATCTCGGGCACGTCGTCGACGAGGTCGGTGTTGGGGCGCTCCTGGCCGCGGGCGGCGACGACCCGCGACACCGAGATCTCGCTCGGCGTGCCGTCAGGCAGCAGCGCGGGGGTGTCGACGGAGTTGTGCCGCGCGTACACCCCGGGGCTGGGCAGCGGGGTGAAGCGCTTGCCCTCGCGCAGCCGCCGCTCGGAGATGCTGCGCTGGGTGGGTTTGTCGGTCAGCCGCTCGCGGTGGGCCAGCACCATGGCGCCCAGGGCGGCGGTGACCAGCAGCGCTCCGGTCAGTTCGAACGACCAGACGTACTTGCTGAAGATCAGCGCGGCGAGGCCCTTGAGGTGTCCGTTGTTCGCGGCGTTGGCGGTGTCGAGTCCCTGTGCAGGCGGGAAGGACGCCTGGCCGACGGCGGCGATCAGCAGCACGGCGAAGCCCAGCGCAGCCAGCACGCCGATGAGCCGCTGCCCGCGCAGTGTCTCGACCAGCGAGTCCGAGGCGTCGACGCCGATCAGCATAAGCACGAACAGGAACAGCATCATGATCGCGCCGGTGTAGACGAACACCTGGACCACGCCGAGGAACGGCGCGCCCAGCGCCACGTAGACCCCACCGAGGCTGATCATGACGACCGCCATGGACATCGCGGCGTGGACCGCCTTCTGCGCAAACAGCAGGCCGAGCGCCGCCAGGACCATCAGTGGCCCCAGGATCCAGAACAGCCACGCCTCACCGAGGCTCACGGCACGACCACCCCCCGGACGACCTGCTCGTCCCCGACCTGCTCGTCCCTGACCTGCTCGTCCCTGACCTGCTCGTCCCCGGCGTGCTCGTCGGCTGTCCGCTCGCGGGCGGCCACCCAATCGCGCTGCGCCTGGGTCGAGCCGGTGATCTCGTTGCGGTAGTAGTTCTTCTCCGTAGTGCCCTCGACCATCGGGTGAGGCGCCGGGAGCATGCCGGTCTCGACGGGGCCGAGCAGCTGGTGCTTCTCATAGATCGTCGCCGCCCGGTTGTCCTCGGCGAGCTCGAACTCGTTGGTCATGGTCAGCGCCCGGGTGGGGCACGCCTCGATGCACAGCCCACAGAAGATGCAGCGCAGATAGTTGATCTGGTAGACGCGGCCGTAGCGCTCGCCAGGCGAGTACTGCTCGTCAAGGGTGTTCTGGGCCCCCTCGACGTAGATCGCGTCCGCCGGGCAGGCCCAGGCGCACAGTTCGCAGCCGATGCACTTCTCCAGGCCGTCGGGCCAGCGGTTGAGCTGGTGGCGGCCGTGGAAGCGCGCCTGGGTCGTGGCCGGCTTGTCGGGGTAGGACGTCGTCACGGTCTTGCGGAACAGCGTCGAGAACGTCACGCCGAAGCCCGCCACCGGCCCGAAGAAGTCCGACGCGGCATTGCCGCGGCGCTCTTGCGAGCGGTCGTCACTCATCAGTGGGCCCTCTCGTGCCGGCGGTGATGGCTCCTGAGGCCACGGGTGGCGACGCGTCGCCGGGCTCCGTCCGGTCCTCGGGGCTGATCGGCTCCAGGCTGCCGCGGGACCGGATGATCTGCTGCCCCGGCATCGGCGGCACCGGGAAGCCGTCGGCGAACGGGTCGATGTCGGCTTGCTCGGCGGGCTCCTCGCGCCGACCACCACCGACGAACATCGACACCACCACCGCGATGACGCCGACGACGATCGTGGCGATGATCAGTTGGCGCTGACTGACGAACCCCTCGCCGATCACTCCCCTCGCCAGCGTCAGCACCACGATCCATCCGATGGCGGCGGGGATGAGGATCTTCCAGCCCAGCCCCATGAACTGGTCGTAGCGCATCCGGGGCAGCACCCCACGGACCCAGATGAAGACGAACATGAAGAGCCAGAGCTTGAGGAAGAACCACAGCAGCGGCCACCAGCCGGTGTTCAGCGCGCCGTCGGACAGCGTGCCCAAGGGCCACGGCGCCTGCCAGCCGCCGAGGAACAGCGTGACTGCCAGCGCCGAGATCGACAGCATCGCGACGTACTCGGCGAGGAAGAACAGCGCGAACTTCAGCGAGGAGTACTCGGTGTGGAAACCGCCGACGAGCTCGCCCTCACCTTCGGCCAGGTCGAACGGCGCCCGGTTGGTCTCACCGAACATCGCGATGAAGAAGATGACGAACGAGGGGAAGAGCGGCGCGATCAGCCAGAAGTCGCCCTGCGCCGCGACGATCTGCGACGTCGACATGGAGCCGACGTAGATGAACACGGGCACCAGCGACAGCGCCATCGCCAGCTCGTAGGAGACAACCTGCGCCGTTGACCGCAGCCCGCCGAGCAGGGGGTAGGTCGAGCCAGAGGACCACCCGGCCAGCACGATGCCGTAGACGCCGACGCTGGCCGCCGCGAGAACGAACAGCACCGCGACGGGGACGTCAGTGACCTGCAGCGGGGTGGAGATCAGGTCCCATGACCCGTTGAGCCCGTCGGACCAGCTCTCATCGACATACCACGGAATCCGGACCTCGGGACCGAGCGGGATGATCGCGAACGCCAAGAACGCCGGCGCCACGCTGATCGTGGGCGCCAGGATGTAGACCAGCTTGTCGGCCGCGGTGGGGACGATGTCCTCCTTCAGCGCCAGCTTGACGCCATCGGCCAACGACTGCAGCAGGCCGAACGGGCCGTGCCGGTTGGGGCCCGGCCGCTGCTGCATCCGACCGAGGATGCGGCGCTCGGCCCAGATCGCGACCAGCGTGTTGAGCACCAGGAAGACGAAGACGCCGAGCACCTTGACCACGGCGAGCAACGGTGAGTCGTTGCTGAAGTCCTGCGCCGGACCTTCGATCGAGGGCGGCACGGCGGCCGCCAGTGCGCTCAGCATCACGCGTGTCCTCCCGGTGTCGTCGATCCAGCGCTGCCCGTGCTCGCGGCCGTGGTCCCGGCTGCGACCAGGGCCGCGTCCGGCCCCGCGGCGGACAGGCTTACCAGATCCCCGGCGGCGCTGCCCAACCCGGCGCGCACCGCGCTGCCCCGAGAGTTGGTAGGCAGCCACACGACGCCGTCGGGCATGTCAGTGACGACGACCGGCAGGGTGATGGCGCCGGTGCGGCCGGTCACCATGACGTGACCTGTCGCGGCCAGGCCGTGAGCGGCGGCTGTCGGCGCTGACAGCCGGGCCACCGGCCGGTGCGCGGTGCCTGCCAGGTACGGCTCACCGTCCTGCCCGCGACCGGCGTCGAGCAGTTGGTGCCAGGTGGCCAGCACGACGCCGTCGCCCCGCGTGGCGGGGCTGTTCGCGGCCACCTGGGGTGGGTCGATCCGTTGGCCGTCCCACTCCCCCAGCGCTGCGAGCTCGGCCCGCAGCGCGGCGGTGTCCGCGGCACCGATGTCCACCCCCAGCTCCCGCGCGATCTCGTCGAGGACGGCGTGGTCGGAGAGCGCATCCGTTGCCAGCGCTGCCTCGAAGGGCCGGAGCCGGCCCTCCCAGTCGAGGAACGCGCCGGCCTTCTCGGTCACGGTGGCGACCGGCAGCACGACGTCGGCGTACTGGTGCACCGCCGAGTCCCGGATCTCCAGGCTGACGACGAAGCTGCTGGCCGCCAGGGCGGCATGGGCCAGCGCCGGGTCGGGCAGGTCGTCGGGGTCGACGCCGCCGACCACGAGGGCGGCGCCGGCGGCCGCAGCGGCGATGATGCCGGAGGTGTCACGGCCGGCGAAGGACGGCACATGATCCACGCCCCACGCTGCGGCGATGTCGACCCGGGCGGCGGCATCGGCCACCGGGCGAGCGCCCGGCAGCAGGCCCGGCAGAGCGCCTGCCTCGACCGCGCCCCGCTCGCCGGCCCGCCGCGGTACCCAGGCGAGCCGGGCGCCGGTGGCCTGCGCCAGGCTCAGCGCGGCACTGAGCGCGCCGGGGACGCCGGCCAACCGCTCGCCGACCAGCAGCACGGCCCCCGGCAGTCGCAACGCCTCGCGTCCCTCGTCCAGGCCCTGGCCGCCACTCGTCGCGGCCAGCGAGGCCAACAGCCGCGGTTCGTCTCCGGGCACACATGTCAGCAGTGACCCGTTGAGCTTCACCAGCCCGTGGCTGGCGAACGGCGCGATCGAGAAGACGGCCGTCGGGGTGCGCCTGGTCGCCGCCTTGTGCAGCCGGAGGAAGACGATCGGCGACTCCTCCTCGGCCTCGAACCCGGCGAGCACGACGGCCGGCGCCGCTTCGAGGTCGGCGTAGGTCACGGTGAGGCCGCGCCCGGCGACCGCGTGGGCGAGGAACGCCTCCTCCTCGGCGGCGTGTGGCCGCGCCCGGAAGTCGATGTCGTTGGTTCGCAGCGCGATCCGGGCGAACTTCGAGTAGGCGTAGGCGTCCTCAACGCTGACCCGGCCGCCCACCAGCACCCCGGCCCGCAGACCCGCCTCGGCTGCATCCCGCAACCCGGCGGCGGCGACGGCCACCGCCTCCAGCCACGAGGCCTCGACCAGTTCGCCGGTGGCGGCGTCACGGACCATCGGGGTGCGCAGCCGGTCCGGCAGTTGCGCGTACTGGAACGCCCAGCGGCCCTTGTCGCAGTTCCACTCCTCGTTGACCACGGAGTCCTCGCCGGCCATCCGCCGCAGCACGGTGCCGCGCCGGTGGTCGGCGCGGATCGAGCAGCCGGACGCGCAGTGCTCGCACACCGACGGGCTGGAGACCAGGTCGAAGGGCCGGGCACGGAAGCGGTAGGCGGCGCCGGTCAGCGCACCGACGGGGCAGATCTGGATGGTGTTGCCGGAGAAGTACGACGAGAAGGGCTGACCGGACTCGTCGAGCTCGGCCGGGCCCTGGCTGACGCCGATGGCCGACGCGGCGGCCAACGCATCGATGCCGCCCGGGTCGTCGGCGGCGGCGCCAGGCGCGTGCTCGGCACCGTGCGCGTGGCCATTGCCGTGCCCAGTGCCATCACCACTGCCGTGGCCGCGGCCGTCGGCGATACCGAGGATCTCCGGTGAGAACACCCCGATCTGCTGCCCGGCACCGCGTTCCTGCAAGTCGATGAACGGGTCGCCGGCGATCTCGGCGGAGAACCGGGTGCAGCGCTGGCAGAGGATGCACCGCTCGCGGTCCAGCAGCACCTGCGTCGAGATCTTGATCGGCTTCGCGAAGGTGCGCTTGGTGTCGACGAAGCGGCTCTCGCCCCGGCCGTTGCTCATCGCCTGGTTCTGCAGCGGGCACTCCCCGCCCTTGTCGCAGATCGGGCAGTCCAGCGGGTGGTTCATCAACAGCAGTTCCATCACGCCCTGCTGCGCCTTGTCGGCGACCGGCGAGGTCTGCTGGGTATTGATCACCATGCCGGGGGAGACCGTGATCGTGCACGAGGCCTGCGGCTTGGGCATCTTCTTGAGGTTGCCCTCGCGGTCGGGCGTGGCGATCTCGACCAGGCACTGCCGGCAGGCACCGGCGGGCTCGAGCAGCGGGTGATCGCAGAACCGTGGGATCGCGATGCCCAGCTGCTCCGCGGCGCGGATCACCAGGGTCCCTTTCGGTACGGAGATGTCGATGCCGTCGATCGTGACCTTGACCAGGTCCTGTGGGTTCGGCTGGGTAGCGCTCAGGCCCGAGGCGGATGCGCCGGTGGTCAGTGTCATCGACTGGCCCCCACCAGCTCGCCCACCGGCACGATCGCCGAGCGGTGGTACGGGAACAGCTCCCACGCCGGGGTGTGCATGCCGGCTTCGAACTCCTCACGGAAGTACTGGATGGCGCTGGTGATCGGGCTGGTGGCGCCGTCACCCAGCGCGCAGAAGGAACGGCCGAGAATGTTGTCACACGTGTCCAGCAGGACGTCGATGTCCTCGGCCGTGCCATGGCCGGCCTCGACGCGTCGCAGCACCTGGGTGAGCCAGTACGTGCCCTCGCGGCACGGCGTGCACTTGCCGCAGGACTCGTGGGCGTAGAACTCGGTCCACCGCAGCACGGCGCGCACCACCGACGTGGTCTCGTCGAAGATCTGCAGCGCGCGGGTGCCGAGCATCGACCCGGCGGCGCCCACGCTCTCGAAGTCCAGCGGCGTGTCGACGTGCTCGGCAGTGAAGATCGGGGTGGACGACCCGCCCGGGGTCCAGAACTTCAGTTCGTGGCCCTCGCGGATGCCGCCGCACATGTCGAGCAGCTCCCGCAGCGTGATGCCCAGCGGCGCCTCGTACTGGCCCGGGCGCTTGACGTGCCCGGACAGGCTGAACAGCCCGTAGCCGGTGGACTTGCCGGTGCCCATGCCGGAGAACCATTCGGCGCCGTTGGCGATGATCGAGGGGACGCTGGCGATCGTCTCGACGTTGTTGACAACGGTGGGGCGTGAGTAGAGACCGGCGACGGCCGGGAAGGGCGGCTTGAGCCGGGGCTGACCGCGGCGGCCCTCCAGCGAGTCCAGCAGTGCCGTCTCCTCGCCGCAGATGTAGGCACCAGCGCCGGCGTGCACGACGACCTCGATGGTCCGCCCGGAGCCGAGCACGTCGGTGCCGAGGTAGCCTGCGGCCCGCGCCTCGGCCACGGCCTGCAGCAGCCGCCGGTAGACGTGCAGTTCCTCACCGCGAAGGTAGATGAACGCCCGCTCAGCCCCGATCGCGTAGCAGGTGATCGCGACGCCCTCGATGAGGATGTGCGGCGCGGCCAGCATCAGCGGGGTGTCCTTGCAGGTCCCGGGCTCGGACTCGTCGGCGTTGACCACGAGGTAGCGAGGGCCGCCGTCGGGTGCCGGCAGGAAGCCCCACTTCATCCCGGTGGGGAACCCGGCGCCGCCGCGGCCCCTCAGCCCGGAGGCCTTGACCGCGTCGATGATCGCGGCAGGTGCCATGCCCAGCGCCGTGCGCAGCGCGCAATAGCCGTCGTTGTCGCGGTAGGTCTTCATCGTCCAGGACTTCGGGTCGTCCCAGAAGGACGACAGGACCGGTGTGAGGGTGGTCGCCATCAGGTCTCCTTCGGCGTCCGGTCGGGTGTGCCGGTGCCGGTGAGGCCACCCGGGTCGGGTCGTGCCGGCTCACGGGTCGGCTGCTGGGTCGTGCCCCGGCTGTCCGCAGCCGGCTTGCCGGCCAGGGCGCCACCTCGGTCGGCGACTCCCGCGGGAACCACCGGGTCGTCACTGGAGCTGGACCCCTCCTCGCGGCTGTGGCCGTAGCCGCTGCTCGAAGCGGTGGCCGCGACCGCGGCCGACTCGTCGGTGCCCTCGGCGCGTCGCGGCGCATGCCAGCCCCGCTCGCGCGCCAGCTTGAGGCCGACCACTGTCTCGGGACCCGCTCCGACGCCCTCGTCGGCGCGACCGTCGGGGAAGCCGGCGAGCACTCGTGACATCTCGCGGAAGCCGACCACCTCGGCCGCGCCCCGGGTGGGCGCGGCACGCTGCCCACCGGCCAGCCGATCCACCAGCTCGACGGTCGAGTCCGGGGTCTGGTTGTCAAAGAACTCCCAGTTGACCATGACGACGGGTGCGTAGTCACACGCCGCGTTGCACTCGATCCGCTCCAGCGTGAGCGCACCGTCGGGCGTCGTCTCGTCGTGGCCGATGCCGAGGTGGCTGCTCACCCGGTCCCAGATCGCGTCGCCGCCCATCACGGCGCAGAGCGTGTTGATGCAGACCCCGACGGTGTACGTGCCGTTGGGGTGCCGCTTGTACTGGGTGTAGAAGGTGGCGACCGCGCTGACCTCGGCGGTGCTCAGGCCCAGGACCTCCGCGCACAGCCCGATGCCGCGGGGGCTGACGTAGCCGTCCTCGCTCTGGATCAGATGCAGCATCGGCAGCAGGGCCGACCGGGCCATCGGGTATCGCGCGATGATCTCGACGAATTCGGCGCGCAACCGCGCCTCGGTCTCGGTGGGGTAGGCCATCAGCGGTCCACGCCTCCCATCACGGGGTCGATCGAGGCGACGTTGGCGACGACGTCGGCGATCTGCGCGCCCTCGCACATCGCCGAGACGGCCTGCAGGTTGTTGAACGACGGGTCGCGGAAGTGAGCCCGGTACGGCCGGGTGCCGCCGTCGGAGACCAGGTGGCAGCCCAGTTCGCCACGGGGGGATTCCACCGCGGTGTACACCTGCCCGGCCGGCACCCGGAAGCCCTCGGTGACCAGCTTGAAGTGGTGGATCAAGGCTTCCATCGACTCGCCCATGATGTGCTTGATGTGCTCCAGGCTGTTGCCCAGGCCGTCGCCGCCGAGTGCCAATTGCGCGGGCCAGCCAATCTTCTTGTCATCGACCATCACCGGCCCGGGTTCCTTGCGCAGCCGCGCCGTAGCCTGCTTGATGATCTTCAGTGACTCGAACATCTCGTCGAGCCGGATCCGCATCCGGCTGTAGTTGTCGGCGTCGGTGCGGGTGCAGACCTCGAAGTCGTAGTCGGAGTAGCCGCAGTAGGGGTCGTCGCGGCGCAGGTCCAGCGGCAGCCCGGCCGAGCGGGTGACCGGGCCGGTGATGCCCAGCGCCATGCAACCGGCCAGGTTGAGGTAACCGGTGCCGACCAGGCGGGCGCGCACCGTCGGGTTTTCGTTCAGCAGCAATTCGAGCTCGCGGATGCCATGGCGCAGGCTCGTCACCATGTCATCGAGCCGGTTCAGGGTGGACGCCGGCACGTCCTGGGCCACCCCGCCGGGGCGGATGAAGCCCTGGTTCATCCGCAGTCCGGTGATCTCCTCCATCATCCGCAGCACCTTGTCGCGCTCGCGAAGGCCGTCCATCATGACCGTCGTCGAGCCGAGCTCCATGCCGCCGGTGGCCAGCGCCACCGTGTGCGAACCGATCCGGCTCAGCTCCATCAGCAGCACCCGGATGACATCGGCCCGCCGCGGCACCTCGATGCCCAGCAGCCGCTCCACGCCTCGGCAGTAGACGGTCTCGTTGAACGACGGCGAGAGGTAGTCCATCCGGGTGCAGAACGTGACGCCCTGCACCCAGCTGCGGAACTCCATGTTCTTCTCGATGCCGGTGTGCAGGTAGCCGACGCCGGCGCGAGCCTCGGTGACGGTCTCACCCTCGATCTCCAGCACCAGGCGCAGCACGCCGTGGGTCGAGGGGTGCTGCGGTCCCATGTTGACGACGATCCGCTCCTCGCCGAGGCGGGCCGTGTCGACCACCTCGTCCCAGTCGCCGCCGCCGACGGTCACCAGGGTGCCTTCCAGCGCGTCGTCGCCGGTGATCACCGGCGCCGCGAGCGGGTCGGTGTCCACGGTCACGCTCTGATCGGCCATCAGCTGTAGGCCCTCCGCTCGTCGGGTGGCGGCACGGTGGCGCCCTTGTACTCCACCGGAATCCCGCCCAGGGGATAGTCCTTGCGCTGCGGGTGCCCGGGCCAGTCGTCGGGCATCTCGATCCGGGTCAGCGCGGGGTGGCCGTCGAAGATGATGCCGAAGAAGTCCCAGGTCTCGCGCTCGTGCCAATCGTGCGCCGGGTAGACCGCGACCGTGGACGGGATGTGCGGGTCGGCGTCCGGGCAGGTCACCTCCAGCCGGAGCCGGCGGCTGTGGGTGACCGAGCGCAGGTGGTAGACGGCATGCAACTCGCGGCCCGTGTCGTGCGGCAGGTGGACTCCGGAGACCCCCATCGACAGCTCGAAGCGCAGGTCAGGCTCGTCGCGCAGTCGGCGGCACACCTCGACGAGGTGGGCGCGGCGCACCGTCAGCGTCATCTCGCCGCGGTCGATGACGACCTTCTCGATCGGCCCGTCTGGGTCGTCGGCGCCGAAACCGGCCTCGGTGAGCGATTCCTGCAGCGCGTCGGCGACGGCGTCGAAGTATCCGCCGTAGGGACGCGTGCCGGCACCGGGCAGCGTCGTGACCCGCTGCAGCCCGCTGTAGCCGGAGGTGTCGCCGCCGTCGCTGGCGCCGAACATGCCGCTGCCGGCGGCGATGACGGTCGGGGTGGTGGGCGTTGCCGTTGCGGGTGCAGCCGCTCCGGGGACCGCAGCAGGGACCGAGGGCTGATCGGTCACTGGCCGACTCCCCGCAGCAGGCCCCGCATCTGCAGGGTGGGAACCGCGGCCAGCGCGACCGCCTCGGCCTCGTCTTCGGCGATCACGCGGTGGGCGCCCAGCTTCTCGTGCTTGATCTGATCGTGGAGCTTGAAGATCGCGTCCATCAGCATCTCGGGTCGGGGCGGACACCCCGGCAGGTAGATGTCGACCGGGATGATGTGGTCCACGCCCTGCACGATCGCGTAGTTGTTGAACATGCCGCCGCTGGAGGCGCACACGCCCATGGCGATCGACCACTTCGGGTTGGGCATCTGGTCCCATACCTGCCGCACCACCGGGGCCATCTTCTGGCTGACCCGGCCGGCGACGATCATCAGGTCGGCCTGGCGGGGGGTGGCGGAGAACCGCTCCATGCCCCAGCGGGCCAGGTCGTAGTCCGGGCCACCGGTCGACATCATCTCGATCGCGCAGCAGGCCAGGCCGAACGTCGCTGGCCACACCGAGGACTTGCGGATCAACCCCACGAGCTTCTCGACCGACGCCAGTGCGATGCCCGCCGGGACCTTCTCTTCAATGCCCATGTGTGATCTCCCTCGGCCTCATCAGTCCCAGTCCAGCCCGCCGCGACGCCAGACGTAGGCGTAGGCCGCCAGCACCGCCGCCACGAACAGCAGCACCTCGACCACCGCGAACAACCCCAGCTGGTTGAAGGCGATGGCGAACGGAAACAGGAACACCGTCTCGATGTCGAAGATGATGAAGAGCATCGCGATCAGATAGAACTTGATCGGCACCTTGCCGCCGCCGCTGGCCTGAGGTGACGGCTCGATGCCGCACTCGTACGCCTCGAGCTTGGCGCGGTTGTACCGGGCCGGCCCGATCAGCGATGTCGCGATCACCGAGACCGCCGCGAACCCGGCACCAAGTGCCAGCATGATCAGCAGTGGGACGTACGGACTCACGCGCGCACCCTAGCGGCGGGGCCGGCGGTGAGGTCCGTCCGGCCCGGTACGACGCGCGTCATGAGTGCCACCAGCCGGTCCAGCACGTCGCCGCCGCGGGCCTCGTAGACATTGGCGAGCAGTTTGACCGCGAAGCGCATCACCATCGGCCGGGGCATCCCGATGCGGGTGATGGCGGCCATGAACCGCGGGTTGCCGATCAACCGGACGAAGATCCGCCCCAGGGCGTAGTACGAGCTGAGCTCGGCGGCGACCGCCTGGCGGTAGGTGGCCAGCGCCCGCTCCCGGGCCGCGTCGTCCTTGGCCATGGCCTGCAGCACGACCTCGGCGGCGATCCGTGAACTCGCCATCGCGTAGGCGATGCCCTCGCCGTTGAAGGGGTTGACCATGCCGCCCGCGTCGCCGACCAGCAGCACGCCATGGTGGTAGTGCGGAGTGCGATTGAAGCCCATCGGCAGCGCCGCGCCCCGGATCTCGCCGACCTGGAACTCCGGCGTGAACTGCCACTGCTCGGGCAGCGTCGCCAGCCACTTCAGCAGCAGGTCGCGGTAGTCGACCTTGCCGAACGCCTTCGACGTCGACAAGATGCCGAGTCCGACATTGCTGGTGCCGTCGCCGACGCCGAAGATCCAGCCGTAGCCGGGCAGCTGGTTGGAGCGTTTGGGTTCGCCGTCCCACAATTCGAGCCACGATTCGAGGTAGTCGTCGTGGGTGCGCGGCGAGGTGTAGTAGGTCCGCACGGCCACCCCCAACGGCCGGTCGTCCCGCTTGGGAAGGCCGATCGCCAGGCCCAGCCGGGAGGAGTTGCCGTCGGCGGCGATGACCACCGGGGCGTTCACGGTCAACGTCTCGCCGGTCTTTCGCCCCCGCTCGTCCAGCACCGCCGCGGTGACTCCGCTGACCCGGCCGGTCGCGTCGTCGACCACCGGTGAGGTCACCGAGTGGCGTTCGAGGACGGTGGCGCCGTGGTGTGCGGCGTGGCGGGCGAGCACCTCGTCGAAATCCTGCCGCGGCCGGACCAGTCCGTAGCTGGGCACGCCGGTGATGTCCGGCCAGTCGATCTCGATGCTGCGGTCGTGCCCGACCAGCCGCAGGCCCTTGTTGCGGATCCAGCCGTCGCTCTCTGGGTGGGCGACGCCGAGGCTGACCAGCTCTTTGACACCCCGTGGCGTGATCCCGTCGCCGCACACCTTCTCGCGTGGGAAGGCCGACTTCTCCAGCACGACGACGTCGAGGCCGGCGCGGGCCAGGTAGGCGGCGACCGTCGACCCTGCCGGGCCAGCGCCGACGACGGCGACGTCTGCCTGGCGGGGATCAGTGGGCGACATGGCGGCGCCAACCCCTCTCAAGGTCACGGGAACCCAGCTTGTGCACTGCTGCACAACCAGCCTACGGACGCCCCGACGGACCCACCAACCGGGGTAGCCGGCCGTCGAGCTCCTGTGATGTCCAGGGACGTGAAAGACCTGAGCTCGCTTGCCTCTCGGAGTGTTAGTCACTAACATTACGCCGTGACCAAAGCCGAGCGAACGCGAGCCACGTTGATGCGGGCCGCGCTGGAGCTGTTCGACGAGCGGGGCTACGACACCACGACGGCAGCGGCGATCGCCGAGCGTGCCGGGGTCACCGAGATGACCTTCTTCCGTCACTTCACGTCGAAGGATGCTGTGCTCATCGCAGATCCGTACGACCCACTCATCGCCGAGGCGATTCGCCGTCAGCCGGTCGATCTGCCACCCCTTGCGGCCGCGATCGGCGGTGTCGTCGATGCCTGGAGCGGGGTGCCGGCGCCAGGCAGCGCGGAAGTTCGGGAGCGGCTTCGGATCGTGTCGCGCACCCCTTCGCTTCGCGGTGCCCTGGCACGGAACAGCGCGGAAACCGAGGCGGCGATTGCCGACGCGTTGACGGCACGTGGTGCATCAGGCTCCGATGCGCGCATCGCTGCGTCCGCCACCGTCGGCGCGTTGAACGCCGCCCTCCTCGATTGGGCCGACGGAGTCGACCCCGAGTTGGGGACGGCGATCGCTGCGGCGCTTCGCGTTCTCAGGGGAGGGGCACGATGACCGATGTACTGGTCGCCGCGAGCGCGACGCGAGCATTCGCGAACGGGGCCGGCGTCTTCGACCTCGACCTTCGCCTGCCGCTCGGCGAGATCGTCGCGCTGGTCGGTCTCAACGGGGCGGGCAAGTCCACCCTGATGCGCGTTCTGCTCGGCATGCTGCGACCCCAGCAGGGCGAGGTTCGCATCTACGGTCACCTTCTGGCCGAGGCTCCGCGCGAGGCGTGGGCGAAGGTCGGCCACCTGGTCGAGTACCCGCTCGCCTACCCCGAGCTCACGGCCCGACAGAACCTGGAGCTCAGTGCGCGACTTCGCGGTGTACCCGATATCGCCGCTGCGGTCGACGGGATCATCGACGAGCTCGCCCTCGAAGCTTATGCAACTCGACGGGTGCGCGCGCTCTCGCTCGGCAACAGGCAGCGGGTCGGCCTTGCCGCCGCGCTCCAGCACAATCCGCAGCTGATCGTGCTCGACGAGCCGACCAACGGGCTTGATCCGGCCGGCGTGATCCGGCTTCGTGAGAGCCTCCTGCGACGCGCCGGCCAGGGCGCCGCCATCCTCGTGAGCAGTCACCATCTCGACGAGGTGGCGCGGATCGCGGATCGGATCGTGGTGATGAACGCCGGTCGACTGATCGGCGGGCTGGATCCGTCGACGCCCGCGATCGAGCACGCGTTCTTCGAGTCGGTGCGCATGGATGACGAGAAGTCGAGTCGATGAGGGCAGCGCTGTGGGCCGAAGTGGTCAAGCTCGCCCATTCAACGGTGGGGCGGGTCGGGTCCTTGGCGGTGGTGGCGGGCATTGCCGTATTGAGCGGGTCGATGCTGCTCGCCGCGCATTCCGATGACCCGCAGCTCCTGGCCAAGCTCGGGCCGGCCGCTACAGGTGACTGGAAGGGCTTCATGCTCGCTGCCGCGCAGATCACCGGCGCCGGGGGGCTGGGAGGCTTCGCGGTAGTCCTCGCCTGGATGTTCGGCCGCGAGTTCGGGGACGGCACCGTCACAGGACTGTTCGCCCTCCCCATCCGGCGCTCGACGATCGCCATGGCCAAGCTGCTCATCTACGCAGCCTGGGTCGTGATCATGAGCGTGCTGCTCGCTGCGGTCCTCATCCTCGTCGGACTGATCAGCGGTCTCGGCCCGCTTCATCACGACACGTGGGAAGCGCTCGCGAGGCAGGTCGCTCTCGCGATCATGTCCGCGGCGATCACGCTGCCGGTCGCCTGGGCGGCGACGCTCAGCCGATCGGTCCTCGGTGGGGTCAGCGTCGCCATCGGGCTGGTCGTGGTCGCCCAGGTGTCGGTACTCGCCGGACTCGGCGGATGGATGCCGCTCGCCGCGCCCGCCCTGTGGGCCGTGACCTCCGGCACCGAGGTGTCGCCGGTGCAGCTCTCGCTGCTCATCCCCTTCGCCGGCGTCGCGACCGTGCTCACGGCACTCTCGTGGCGCAGGATGCAGCTCGACCGCTAGACGAGATCGCCAGCGAACATGAGGCGGGCCGCCTGACGTCTAGCCTTCGTTGGTGCTCGACCTGCCCGCAACGGTGGACGTGGTGGTGATCGGGGCCGGCATTGCAGGGGCCGCCGCGGCGGACTGTCTCGTCAGATCCGGCCTTGGTGTGATGGTGCTGGAGCGCGAGAGCCAGCCGGGGTATCACTCGACAGGGCGGTCCGCCGCCCAGTACATCCCCACCTACGGGCCGCCCGCGGTGTGGGCGCTGACGGCGGCCAGCCACGATCTGCTCGCTCATCCGCCCGCGGATTCTGTCAACGGCCCCCTGCTGCGGCCCCGTGCCGTGCTCAGCGTCGCCGCACCCGGCGAGGAATGGCACCTCGAGGAGGTGCTGGCGCAGTCCGCCGCGAGTGGCACGCCGCTGACGGCACTGAGCCCCGACGAGGCGGTGGCACTGGTCCCGGCCCTGCGGCGCAGGTATGTCAGTGCCGCGACCCTCGACACCGGATCGGCCGACATCGACGTCGACGCCCTGCATCAGCTGCACCTGAAGCGGCTGCGCGCCGCGGGCGGCTCGGTCATCACCTCGGCCCCGGTCACCGGCCTCCGCCGCGACGACGGGTCCTGGCGGATCACGACGCCAAAGGGCGCGGTCTCGGCCGGGACCGTGGTCAACGCGGCCGGCGCGTGGGGGGACGAGGTGGCGGCGCTGGCCGCGCTGCAGCCGCTCGGGTTGTCACCGCTGCGCCGGACGGCGTTCCTGGTGACGGCGCCGCCCGAGGCAGCCGACTGGCCGCTGATCAACGACGCAGCGGAGGCCTGGTACGTCAAGCCCGATGCCGGACTGCTGCTGTGCTCACCGGCCGATGAGACCCCGGTGCCCGCAGGTGACGCGCGCCCCGACCAGGTGGACATCGCTCGCGCGATCGAGGCCATCAACGAACGGACGACGCTGGGCATCCGGTCGGTGTCGCGGGCATGGGCGGGGCTGCGGACGTTCGCACCCGACCGGGTGCCGGTCGTCGGCGGCGACCCCGACGAGCCGGCCTTCATCTGGCTGGTGGGCCAGGGCGGCTACGGCATCCAGACCGCGCCGGCAATGGGCGAGTTGGCTGCCGCACTCGTCACCGGCGCCCCACCGCCGGTCGACACCGAGGTGGTGGCAGCTCTGTCACCGGGCCGCGCGTCGCTCGTCAGTGCCAGGGCCGCATCGCGCGATGCAGGGCGACCACGCCGAATGTGAGGTCGCGCCACTCCACCGCACCCCAGCCGGCCCGCTCGATGCGGCGGGCAAGCTGGGCTTGATCGGGCCAGGCCAGGATGGACTCGGCGAGGTAGTCGTAGGCGTCGGCGTTGCTCGACGACCGTTCCGCCACCGCAGGTAGCACCCGGATCAGGTATCTCTCGTACAGCTGGCGGAACGCCCTGTTGGTGGGGTGGGAGAACTCACACACCACGAGACGGCCCGACGGCCGCGTGACCCGCCACATCTCGGTCAGGGCGGCGTCCGGGTCGACGACGTTCCGCAATCCGAAGGAGATCGTGACCGCGTCGAAGGACTGGTCGGCGAACGGGAGCCGAGTGGCGTCCCCGGCGACCAGCGGCAGCGTCGGCCGGGCGGCACGACCGACCGCGAGCATGCCGAGACTGAAGTCGCAGCCGAGCGCCTCGTGCCCCGCCTCGGCGAACGGCACCGTCGAGGTCCCGGTCCCGGCGGCAAGATCCAAGACCCGCTGACCTGGACGGAGGTCGAGGGCACGGCGGACCAGGCGTCGCCACCGGCGGTCCGAGCCCAGCGACAGCAGGGCGTTGGTGCGGTCGTACTTCGGGGCCACCTGGTCGAACATCGCGGCAACCTCGTGCGGCTGCTTGTCCAGCTGCGCCCTGGTGTCGTCGGACCCGGTGTCGGGTGCGTGCACCTGGCTCACCACGGACCAATCGTGACACGCGCGGTGCGGGGCGGTCCGGGCCACCCGTGACCGGAGTCGGGCCGGGTCCTACTCTGATGTTGATGTCCACGCGGACCGACGATGATCGCGGCGGCGTGCGCATTCCGCCGGCCGCCCTTCGTGGCGTCCCCGTCGACATCCCGGCGCTCGCCCAGCTCGTGGTGCGGACCGTGGAGATCGACGACCCTGGACCGCTGCTCGATCTGGCCCCCGATCCGTCGGCGCATGCGTGGGTGCGAAACGGCGAGGGCCTGGTCGCCTGGGGGGAGGCGCTGCGGATCGGGACGGCAGGGGCGGGCCGGTTCATCGAGGCCGAGCACGCCTGGCGCGACGTCGTGCGGCACGCGGTGGTGCGCGACGAGGTCCGGCGGCGCGGCACCGGACTGGTAGCGCTGGGCTCGTTCGCCTTCTCCGACGACTCCCCCGCCGGAGGCGCTCTGGTGGTGCCGTCGGTGCTGGTCGGACAGCGTGACGGCCGGTGCTGGCTGACCCGGGTGACGACCGGGCGCGAGTTGCCGGGCAGCATGGAGCCGTTGCGGCCGCGGCCGGCGCCGGATCCCGTGGATGTGGTCTTCGTCGATGGCGCTCTGCCGGGGCCGGCGTGGGAGTCCGTGATCGCCACCGCGGTGTCACGGATCGAGACCGGCGAGGTGGACAAGGTCGTGCTGGCCCGCGACCTCATCGCCCGCGCGGCCGAACCCGTCGATCCGCGAGCGGTGCTGCGCCGACTGGCCGAGCGCTACCCGACGACCTGGACGTTCGCGGTCGACGGCCTCCTGGGCGCGACACCGGAGATGCTGGCGAGGACCGAAGGGGGCTTGGTGGCCTCCCGGGTGCTGGCGGGGACGATCCGCCGCTCCGGCAACGACGAGCGGGACCTCGCGCTGGCAGCATCGCTGACCCGATCCGGCAAGGACCTGGTCGAGCACCAGTTCGCGGTGCGCAGCGTCGCCGACTCGCTGCGGCCGTTGTGCTCGGGCATGAACGTGCCGGAGGGGCCGTACGTGCTGCACCTGGCCAACGTCATGCACCTGGCGACAGACGTCACGGGGGTGCTGGCCGATTCGGTGTCATCCCTGGCCATCGCCGCGGCGCTGCACCCGTCGGCGGCGGTCGGGGGCACGCCGACCAAGGTGGCGCAGGCGGTCATCACCGAGATCGAGGGGATGGACCGCGACCGCTACGCCGGTCCCGTCGGGTGGCTGGACGCCTCGGGGGACGGCGAGTGGGCGATTGCGTTGCGCTGCGGCCGGGTCAGCGAGGATCGGCGCGAGGTCCGCCTGTTCGCAGGGTGCGGGATCGTGGCCGGATCCGATCCCGAGGCCGAGCTGGCCGAGTCCGCCGCCAAGTTCGTCCCGATGCGCGACGCCCTGACCGGTTAGCACGACCAGTGGTGCCACAGCTGGCATGTTCAAGACGACGCTGTACTTGACGGAACGACATGCTGCGGGCAGTGAAGCGGATTGCCGGGCAGCGCGGGGTCTCCGCGGAGGTGATCCGCGAGTCGATTCGCGAGTCGATTCGCGAGGCTGTAGCCAAAGAACGCCCGCGTCCTTGAGGAGGACTGTTCTCCTGCACAGAGCTGACTGCGGACCGCGTCGACGAATTACCTGCGGGTTTCGGTTCCCATTGAGGTGCGGGGCCGACCCGTTTCAGGCTCATCACAGATGAGGGTGTAGCGGTCGGCGGCGCGTTCGACAGTCACACGGCAGTCGACAGGATGATGTCAATTGCGCACTCGCGCCGCCGCTGGTGCTAGCGTCTTTGCAATCGTGATCCGTCGGCGGGAGGTGAGACTCATGAACGCAGGATCCACAGTGGGCGCTCCCCCGCAGTCCACGATTTCGCGACTGAGGTAGTCGCCACTGGGAGCGCCCGACAGGCACTCCGCGAAAGGCGACTCCCATGAACACAACACCTTCTTCAACTCCGCACCTCACCCCGCCGACGGCCTGCGACCGGCCGAGGCCCGACCAGGATCAGCCGCGGGTCGACGCCACAAACCGGTCGCCCGCCGCGGGCGAGCGAGCGTTGGTCCTCGGTGGCGGCGGATCGACAGGCAACGCGTGGCTGATCGGCGTCGTCGCCGGCCTGTTCGACGCCGGGCTGGACGTGACCACAGCCGACCTGACCATCGGGACGTCAGCCGGCTCGACGGCCGCGGTCCAGATAGCTGGCGCGACCCCGACCGAGCTCTTTGCCGCCACCCTTGCCGCTGCCCCCCAGCCACGGACCGGTCCGGTCGGATCCGACCGAGGACGCGTACCGATCAGGCCGGTGGCGGACCACCTGGAGTGGATCAGCAAGATCATCGCCTCCGCTGAGGATGCGGCTGACATGCGCCGCAGATTGGGCGCGGCGGCCCTCGACATGGATGCGAAGTCGGACGGCTCCTGGCAAACACAGGGGCGCGCCACCGTCGCCTCGCGGCTGCCCAGTCAGCTCTGGCCGTGGCGAACGGTGGTCCTCACGGCGGTCGATGCCCAGACAGGTGAACCGGTCGTGTTCGACCGTCACAGCGGAGTCGACCTGGCGGACGCCGTCGCCGCCAGCTGTGCCAGTGGCCTTCCGTACAGGATCGGGGACAACCGATACATCGACGGCGGCTACCGATCCAACGCCGAGAATGCCGATCTGGCAGCCGGATACGCACGGGTGCTGGTGCTGTCACCCTTCGGCGGCAGAAGCTTGCAACCGCTGGACTGGGGCATGCACCTCGCGACACAGATCGACGAGCTACGCGCACGCGGCAGCAGAGTAGAAACCATCGTCCCGGACAGCAGTTCCGAGCACATGTTCGGCCCCAATGCGATGGACCTGTCTATGCGTCCGGCCGCGGCCCGGGCCGGGCACGACCAAGGCAGAGCCCTGGCCGAGCAGCTCACCGAATTCTGGCGCTGACGCGCGCGCTGCATTGTTCACGGGCCGAGGTCAAGGATCGAGGTGACGTAGACGCCGTCTTTTCGGCGATACGCCGGTCCAGTGGCGGTGACCACCATCAGCGCAGCCGGCGGAGTGCGCATCCGCCCCCCGAGGCGAACAAGGCCCGCGGCAGCTGCCTCGATGATCTCGGGACGGCCTGACAGCTTGACTTCGATGCCGAGCCACTCGTCGCTGCGGACCACGACGGCATCGAACTCTCCCGTGGCGTCCTGGTAGGCCAACACGCGTGCGTCGATCGCTTGGGCATAGATGGACAGGTCACGGAACACGAGGCTCTCGAACAGCTGCCCGAACGCTTCGGGATCGGCGACGAGAGCCTTGGGTGTCGTGCCCATGGCAGCGACAGCGAGTGACGGGTCGACCAGGTGGCGTTTGGGAGCGCGACGTACCTGCGCGGACGAGCGCATGTGCTGCCCCCACGCGGGTTGCTCGACGTACACCCACAGGCGCGCGAGAGCGTCCAGGTAGTTGTCGAGCGTCTTCGGCGCGAGATTTTGCCCTTCGCGGGTGATGTCAGCTTGGAGGGTCCGGCTCGTCACGTACGTGCCGGCGTTGCGCGCAAGAGCGAAGATCAACGCTGCGACCTTGCGTGGGTCTCGACGGATGCCGTCGAGAGTGACGATGTCAGCACCTGAGATCGTGGCGAGGTAGTCGCGGTTCGCGTTCAGGACGTCGGCGAGGTCGCGGTTCACGTTCCCCGGCCACCCACCGCGGCAGAGGAGCTCGGCAACTCGGGTGAGGTCCAGCTCTTGGCCAGCGCTACTGGGGGGGTCACCCTTGAACAGCGCCTTGAGCGACACCGCGCCGGTGGACTGCTTCTGCTCACACAAGGACATCGGCATCCTGCGGACGCGCGCGAACCGGCCCGCTCCGCTGTGCCGCGTCGCGTCCTCGGCCGGGGTCGCCGATTCTGTGAGGATGAACTGACCGGATACCTGCCGGTCGTCGACGGCACTGCGGACGGCGTTCCAGACGTCGGGAACCAGCTGCCACTCATCGATCAGATGCGGCGTCTCGCCCGCGAGAAGGACGCTGGGGTCGGCCAGGGCGGCCGCGCGGAGCTGGGGTGACGTGTCGAGACGAACGACGCTTGCGGCCTGCTCACGCGCGGTGGTCGTCTTGCCGCACGCCTTGGGGCCCTCGAGGACGACGGCGCCTGCGGACCGAAGGCCGCGGGCGAGCTGATCATCTACCAGGCGGGGGAGGTAGCTTCCAGACATCGACACCTCAACTGCCAATAAAAGTAGTAGTGGAATGCCGTTACTAGTGACAATCTGACTCCACGCGCTAGTCCGCGCGCCAGCTGCGGCTCCCGGGGGCCCGAGGGTGCGAGCTCAGGCAGAGACGATGGCTCGTGCCGCCGCTGCCGCGCCGGCCACGACCGAGTCAGGGTCGAAGCTGTCGTCGATCCCACCGGCGACGTCGATCACAGCGACGGTGCCCTGGGCCTGCACCCACACCTGAAGGGCACGACGTCGGACCTCCTCGTCCGGCAGGTCGGCACGGGTGGCGCCGGCCGCGGCAACGAGACGGTCGAACGTGCGTCGCGCCGCCTGTTCAAGCTCCTGTGTGTGATCCCCGCGACGGTGAAGCCGACCCGCCGCCCCGAGGGACTGCGTCATCACCGCGTAGTGGGCGGGCTGGTCCAGCGCGAACCGGATGTAGGCGCGGGTCAACGCCTCGATGCGCCGCAGCGGCGTCCGGGCACGGACACGGTCTTGGACCTCACCGAGCCGGAGGAAGCCGTCGAGCGCGACCGCTGACAGCAGTGCCTCCTTGTCCTCGAAGTGGTGGTACGGCGCAGCCGGGGACACGTCGGCCCCGCGGGCCACCGCACGCAGGGTGAGGGTCCGTGCGTCCGCCTCACCGAGAATCTCGAGAGCTGCGGCAACGAGGGCCGGGCGAAGGTCTCCGTGGTGCTGACCCCGCTGCCGAACCATGGCGCCAGATCGACAGCGTTCATCTTCGACCGCAAACTGTCTCCTAAGATGAACAGCGTTCAACAGCCAGAGCGGGATGGCTACGCTGGTTACCGTGACCGTGAGGGTCCCAGGCGACGCAGGTCCTCGATCGTCACTCGTTGAGTGACCCGGGTCGCGCTGCTCCCGTCAGGGAGATCACTTCAGCGATCATCCCGTGACGCCGATCGGATCGGTCGGCGCGCGCGCCGACCGGGCAAGGGTGAAGGTGGTCACGGCGAGGGCGGCGGTGACGGTGATGATGGCGATGGCCGCCCAGCCGGCGAGGTCGAGGACCACACCGGAGCCGGCACTGCCGGCTGCTGCTGAGAGCCCGGCCAGCAGGTCGGCGTTGCCCTGCGCCTGTGGCCGCACCGAGAGCGGGACCGCGTCGGTCAGCAGAGCGCTGCCGGCCACCAGGCACAGGCTCCAACCGAGGCCCAGGAGGAAGAGCGCGACGGTCAGCCCGACGCGACCGTCCGGGTCGGCCACCATGGCGGTGACGCCCGACACGGCGAGGACCCCGGCGCCGAGCAGCACCGTCGGGATCCGGCCCGCGCGGTCGGCCAGGATCCCCGACAGTGGGGACGGCAGGTACATCCCAGCGATGTGGGCGCTGATGACGAACCCGACGACGACCAGCCCCTGCCCGTGGTCGGCCATGTGGACCGGCGTCATCGTCATCATCATCACCATGACGAACTGGGCGGTGACCATGGCGGCGACACCGATGGCGGCCCGCCCGTGAGCCAGCACCGCCCACGAACCCGGCACCCGTTGGGCCACGACCGGCTCGGTTGCCGTCTCCGCGGCGTGTGACCTGGCGAGTAGCAGAGGGTCCGGTCGGAGCAGCGCGGCCAGCAGCACCGCCGCCGCCAGGTAGGCAGCAGCGGCGACGACGAACGGACCCGCCAACGACGGCAGCCCCAGCTCCTCGGCCAGCCGCTGGGTCGGTCCGAGCAGATTGGGTCCGGCCACGGCACCGAAGGTGGTGGCGAACAGCACGATGCTCAGCGAGCGGGCGCGGTGCTCGGGCCGGGCGAGGTCCGCACCGGCGTATCTGGCTTGCAGGCTGGCCACGTTGCCGGCACCGAAGAGGGCCATACCGGCGCACAGCAGCACGAAGTCGCCCGCCTGCGCCGCGCCGATGACGACCGCGGACCCCACGGCACCCATGACGTAGCCGAGTACCAGTCCAGGCCTGCGGCCCGACCGGGCCATCAACCGCGACAGCCCGATGGCGGCAGCAGCCCCGCCGGCAGTGGCGAGCGCTCCCGGCAGGCCCGAGAGCAGGGCGTCGTCCAGCAGATCGCGGGCCAGCAACGCGCCGACGGCAACGCCTGCGGCCAGGCCGACACCGCCGAGGACTTGGCCGGCCACGATCACCGACAGCGTCCGGCGCTGGACCGCAGCCAGGTCAGCGTCGCCGGGGACGGCGGTCAGGGACGGTGTGGACACATCAGATGGTCCCCCAGGGGAGGCCGCTGTCATGACGCCGGAGCCGAGGTGCACGCTGACCGAATGAGTGAGATCACGTCGGGACTGGTCTACCCGGGCATCGGCGGTACCCGGGACGAGCGGGTGCCGCCGGGTTTCGCTCGCCTGGTGCGGGCCGCGCCGATGGGCAGCGGGCGGGACGTGTTGGAGCGGGTGAGCCAGGCATTACTGGCCTGGGACGTGCACCGCGGTGCGGGCTTGACGGTCGAGGCCGACGGTCCCGCCGTACCTGGCCGGCTGGTCCGGCTGTCCCTGCCCGGCCCGCTTCGGCGACTGCCGTTGTCGATCGACTGCCGGGTGGTGTACGTCATCGACGAGCCCTGTCGACGTGGTTTCGGCTACGGCACCGTGCCGGGTCACCCCGAGGAGGGCGAGGCCCGCTTCCTCGTCGAGATGTCCGGCGATCGGGCTGAGGCTCCGGTGACCTTCAGTCTGTTCGCGTTCTCGCGCCCGGGCACGCGCTGGGCCCGGGCGCTCGAGCCGGCACTGCGGGTCGCACAGGCGGTCGCCACCCAGGGCTACCTGCGCGCGGCCCGTCGTTCCGGCCGGGCACAGTGACGACTCGTCAGATCGCAAGCGGTCAATCGAAGACGGCGGCGACACAGCCCGCCATTCGCAACAGCCCGTCGGCGCGCAGGCGGAAGTTCTCTATGCCGAACGCGTCGACCACTCGAACATGAAGCAGGTCCCGCCAGTGACCCTCGATCGCGGCGTGACCGTCCAGCGCCGCTGCCATCGCCCCGGTGACGGCCGCCACGGTGTCGGTATCGCCGCCTGACTGAACGGCAGCTGTCAGGGCTGCCCGGAAACGCTTCTCACCGGTGGGCAATCCGCGCGACAGTTGGACCGCCGCCATGGCCCCCTGCATCGTCCGCACCGTGTAGCCCTCGTCGGCGAAGTCAGCCGGTGAACCCGCGAGCGCAGCCACGAGCCAGCGGGCGGCGTCATCGCGTTCCTCCGGGGCCAGCAGGTCCAGCCCCGCGGTCGGTTCCCACACGTCATTCATGACCGCTTGCCGAATGGCCTCCCCGACCAGGACACACGTCGCGCCCGCTTGCTTGTCATGGTGCGTCAGCCGCGCGACCGCCCGGGCGGCCGTCGCAGCCGCCTGTGGGTCGAGCAGGAAGGACAGCGCGACGGGTGCCGTTCGCATCAGGGCCCCGTTGCCGGCCGACCGTCCGGTCTCGGCGTGCCAGAACCATGCCGCCTGTCGACAGGCCTGGGCCGCGCCGCCGGGTGTGACGTCCCGTCCCGGCTCGAAGGTGAGCTGCTCGGCCGCGTTGCTCAGCACGGCCTGCGTCTGCATGCCGATGTCCGGCGGCCCCTGCTTGGCCCAGCCGATGAAGCGGACCGCGACGTCGTCCAGGCCTTCCTCGGTCGACAGGTCGCTACCGTTCATCACGGCGGCCGCGATGATCAAGGCCATCTGCGAGTCGTCGCTGCCCTCACCGGGCTCGTAGTTGCCCAGTCCGCCGCCCAGCATCTCGGGTTCGCCCGAGGGTGGGCGCCCGAACTCGTACGGCACGCCGAGAGCGTCCCCACAGACCAAGCCCATCAGCACGCCGTACGCGCGCTCCATCTGCTCATCGGTGACCATCGGCTCCAGCAGCCTGCCGTCGCGCATGAGCTGGACGTTGCCGTCAGCGTCCACGCCGATCGGCTCCGTGAACCGCACGGACAAGGGGCCTTTGAATCGCTCGGCTCCAGCGGCGTCGGTGGGTTCCCGTTCTGCAGGAGTTGTCATTGCCCCAAGTCTCTCATGTAGATGACGGTGACGCCATTGTCGTCCACATGGCGTCTGGTCACTTCAAACACAGTCCGGTGATCAAAGAGGACTTCCGCTTCCATCGCTATGGTTGAGTAGGATGAAACGTCTCTTCCCGTCGTGGAATCAATGCGGAAAATGGCATTCCCGGGGAAGGCCCCATCGACCACTCGCGAGGCACTGGTGAACGCCGGTTCGCGGACCACCTCGCCGGGGGTGTATCTGTTCAATTGCCCCGCTGAAAGATCGGTACCTCGATAGGCCACGCCCTGATACGCCGGCAACTCGGACAACGCCTTCGACAGATCATCCACCCGCTGCGCCACGGGCGACCCTGGCGCCACCGAGCCCGACCGCAGGGCCAGATTCAACGCCCAGTAGCCGTCGTCGGTGTATTCGGCGATCGCCGACTGCGCCCGAGGGCTGAGCGTCGGGCCGGCCCCGCCGGACTCGCCAGCCTGGCGCAGGCCCCCGATCGACCCGTCCAGCCGATCGGCGCCACGGCCCGCGTCGACCGCCCCCTCGGCCAGCTCGGCCCCCTTGACTGCCAGCCGCGCCCGACCGCTGGGGACGGGGAGCGCGATGGTGGCGACCGTGACTCCGCCGTAGGCCCAGTCATAGGTGGCGGTGTCATCACGCCCGCCGCCGGCCTCGTCGAGCCAGGCCCGCGCATCGTCCTCGGCCTGGTCCAGCGGGTCGTAGAGCCCCAGCAGGCCGGGGACGGTCAACCATCTCTGCGCCCAGGTCACCGCACCCGGGCCCGCCTCCCACGCGGCATCCCCCAGGCCCCGGCCGACATCACGCCATTGCTGCCCGGTGAGCCCAAGGACTCGAGGTTCGGTGAACCGCAGGCCCGACAGCGCCCGCTCGGTCTGGGCGATCGCGCCGGTGGCGGTGATCTCCGCCCGGTCCTGTGTCGCCATCACCTGGTCGTAACGGGCCCAGACCGCCATCACGGCGACCCCGTCGGCCGCCACCGTCGCCATGTCCAGCTGCGACCGCAGCTCGGCGACGACACCACTGGATCGCGCCGTCGCGTCAGCCGCGACGTCGAGCGCCTGCGCCGCCAGCATCACCGCGTCCGTCACGCCATCGCAGGCCCGGATGAACCGATCCGACCATTGGCGGTGCGCGTCGGCCGCGGGACCCTGCCACTGGCCGGCAGCGCCCAACGGACGTGTGCCCACCCCGCCGACCACCGCCGCGGTCGTCCGGAGGTCCCCCGCCAACAGCCGCAGCCGGGCAGCAGAGGCAGCCGGCCCCACCATCGCCTCGACTGATCGCACGTGCATGCCCGCACCGTCGCGGGATCACTGCGGGCGCCGTCGGCCGAACGTCACGGGCTGTGGACCGGCGGCCCCGGACGCGCCTGTGGATGGCCGGTAGTCAGACCGCGAAGGCCCGCCAGACCACGTCGACGACCTGCTCGGCGAACTCCTCGGTCAATGCCCCGCCGAACATCAACCGGAAGTAGACCGGCCCGACCAGCATCTCGGTCGCGATCGATACGTCTGCGTCGGGACGCAGGTCACCGCGATCGACGCCGCGCGCCACCACTCTCGCGATCTCGTCCCGCCGTCCCTGCACCACGGTGGCCCGGAAGGGGTCGCCGATGACCGGGTTGCGGGCGATCTGCGACAGCAGGGCGCGGATCACCGGCCCGAAGGAGGTCTCGGTCAGCGCCCGCATCGGATTGGTCACAGCAGCGAGCAGCTCGGCCCGAGTGTCGCCGGTGTCGGCCACGGCGATGTGCGGACCGGCCAGGACGGCGAGCAACTCCTGCGCCAGCTCCTCCTTCGAGGCCCAGCGCCGATAGATCGTGGCCTTACCCACCTTCGCGCGCGAGGCGACGTGCTCCAACCGCAGGTCGGCGTACCCCTCGGCAATGAGCAGTTCACGGGCAGCGGTGAGGATGCGCCGGTGCGCTTCGGTGCTGCGCGGCCGGCCCCCGCGAGCGTGCGCGAGCGGTAGGTGGTCTGGTAGGACGTCGTCGTCGACGGTGATCATCATCCGATGATACGAGACGCACCGTATCGAGCCCAAACGTCGGCGCCGCCGCGACCGTCGGCCTTCCGATACGGAGCGTCTTGCATCTGTCGTCGAACTCTTCTACGATACGATACGGTCCGTATCAACAGAGGAGATGCCATGACCACCGACAGCGTGACCACCAACAGCACGACCACCGACGGCATGACCACCGACATGATCGAACGCGGCATCGACAAGCACCCGACCTGCCAATGCGGCCGCCCCATGACGGCGGTCGTGCACGGCGAGACCATGTGGGTCGAGTGCTCGCTGCTCAGCCAGCCTGTCGACGGTCGCTTCCGGCGGGCGCTCGCCGCCATGACGGCCTACCTGCACGATGCCGAGAGCCTGGGCGAGGTCCGCGCCGCCTGAGGCGCCACGCCGATTCTGCGTCGACGCTCCATCGATGTCAGGCTCTCGCCATGGGTTTCATCGACAGGCTCCTGGGACGCGAGGAACCGCAGACCTCGACGGCGGCGCCACCGACAGCGCCACGCCAGACAGCGGGCTCAGACGACGATCGAGCCGTCGAGCGATACCGCTACCTGCTGCGCACCGCACCGCCGGAGCAGATCGAGCAGGCCCACGAGGATGCTTTCGCCAACCTCACCGTCGAGCAGCGGCGTGAGGTGCTCACCAGTCTGAGTGCCGAAGTGCCGGTATCCGAGCGAGCCCGCGACGACGACCCGAAGTCGCTGGCCAGGATGGCCACCCGCGCCGAGATGCGGCAGCCGGGCACCCTCGAACGCAGCTTCTCAGGCGGCGGTGGCATGGGTGGCGGCATGGGCTTGGGCGGGGTGCTGGCTGGCAGCCTGCTCGCCAGCGTCGCCGGCTCCTTCATCGGCACCGCGATCGCCGGATCCATGCTCGACGGCATGTCCGACGAGGGCGACCCGGCGGCGGCCGGCGATGAGGCCGGCGCCGAGAGCGGAGACGGCACAGGCGGTGAGGACGTCTCGGCCGGCGGCTATGGCGAGGACCCGAGCGCCGGTGGCGACTTCGGCGGCGGCGAGTTCGGTGGCGGCGAGTTCGGTGGCGGCGAGTTCTGAGCCACAGCTCGCCCGGCCGATCAGGCCTCGGGGACCAGCACGTCCCGAACGAATGCCTCCAGCTCGGCATTTGCGGCGAGGAACTGCCGCATGGTCCGCCGCGACGAACCGAACTCGGCGAACTCCGGTAGCGAGAGACCGTCCTCGTCGTAGGCCTTGCGGAACTCGGGCAGTTTCGCGTGGAGGGTCTCGACGACCAGCGGCCGCACTGGCTCCCCCATCCGAGGTTCGGCCGTGATCCCGCTCGCGTTGAGCCGGACCTGCCAGCCAAAGGGTGGCGAGATCACCACATCTCCGCCGACGAACTCGCTCCAGTGCATGTGGTTGCGGAAGGCCGCCGACAACAACCGCGTGCGGTAGCCACGCTCGACGTACATCGCGTACGCCTTCTTGAACACCGCGACACCGGCCCATTCGAGGTAACCCGGGTCCATCGTCACCTGCTCGCGTTCGGCGGAGACCTTGAGCCAGTCGTCCAGCCGCCCGCACATGATCGTGCACACCGGTCCCATCGCCGAGATGTCCAGCCCCTCGGCCTCGCGTCGTTGCAGACCGCGTTCGATCGCCGCGCCCACGGCCAGCGCTTGGGGCAGGGTGAAGGAGACCGTGGCGTTGACGCTGATCCCGCGGTACGTCAGCTCCTCCATGGCCGCGATGCCGGGCTCCAGCGCCGGCAGCTTGACGATGATGTTGGGGGCGAGTGCGGCGAATTCGACGGACTGCTCGACCAGGGCGGAGCTGTCACGGTGCAGCCGAGGGTCGGTCTGGACCGACAGCCGTCCGTTGCGGCCGCGATGCTGGGCGAACGCCGGTGCCAGCAGCGCCGCGCTCTCGACGGACAGGCGCCGCACCATGGCCCAGCCGATATCGGACTCGGTGGCGGTGGGACGGGCGCCGGCGTGCTCGGCGATCCGGGCATGCCATGTCTTCGGGTCGGCATTGAGTGCAGCCAGGGCGATGACGGGGTTGCAGGTGGCACCCACGGCACCCCACCCGATGGCCGCCGACAGCTCCGTAGGGTCGGCAGAGTCGTTCCATAGACAGGTGGGAGTCGTCTGCGTCATTCGCAGCAGCGGCAAGTTGCTCATCAGGTCTGCGTCACAGGTCCGTCGGTGCCGGTCGGCAAGCCCTCACCCCACTCGTGATCCAACTCGGCGTACTGATGCACGTGCTCCAGAGGACACCATCATGACAACCGGCAGGGCAGTGTGGGAGCCGCCGTCGCTACAGCGCGCCCACCCGCGTCACCCGGACGACGGCCTCACCGACCTCGTCCGAGGCGGCCAGGTCGATCTCGGCCCAGATCTGCCAGTCGTGGTTGCCGTCGGGGTCGTCGAGGATCTGCTTGACCCGCCACACCCGCTCGGCCGGTGACCCGGTGTCGACGACGAAGAGACCCGGTGAGCGGGCGGCGGGCCCGGTGCCGACCTCGTCGTGCTCGTCGAAGTACGGGTCGAGCGCGTCGGCCCAGGCGTCGGCGTCCCACACCCGGTCAGCCACCACCTGGCGGTGCGTCCCCTCAACCGGCTGGGACAGCTCGCTGAGCCGCCGCCAGTCTTGCCTCGCCGCCAGTGCGACCCGGGCGAACATCGCGTTGCGGACCAGCACCCGGAACGCGCGGACGTTGCGGGTCACGGGCGGCGGACCGTCGTCGACGAATGCCCGCACCTCGGCCCCGACCCCCGCGCCCTCGGCCAGCTGCGCCCACTCGTCGAGCAACGAGGAGTCCACCTGCCGCACCAGCTCGCCCAGCCACTCCACGAGGTCGTTGAGCTCCTCGGTCCGTGACGCCTCGCCGACAGTCTGCCGCAGCGCACGGTAGGCGTCGGCGAGGTACCGCAGCACCACGCCCTCCGAGCGCATCAGGTCGTAGGCGCGGATGTACTCGGTGAAGGTCGCCCCCCGCTCGTACATGTCCCGGACCACCGACTTCGGCGACAATTCGTACTCCGAGACCCACGGGTGCGACTGGCGGTAGGTCTCATAGGCGTGGTCCAGCAGCTCCTCCAGCGGCTTCGGCCAGCTCACCGCATCGAGCAGCTCCATCCGCTCGTCGTACTCGATCCCGTCCGCCTTCATCGCCGCGACCGCCTCGCCACGAGCCCGATGC